>CAJDWV010000003.1_pt1 | contig 36890 bp, 29 predicted proteins | sample 7391731 | NCBI WGS metagenome assembly CAJDWV01 (sample SAMEA7055746, study PRJEB34461) | soil metagenome | biome: terrestrial ecosystem; feature: Peninsula; material: soil | place: Antarctica | collected 2016
AGGTCGTTCGGCACCGGCGTCAGCGCGGCGAGGTTGTTCTGCCAGGTCGGGCCGGGCGCGAGGAACAGCACGATGACTCCAATTACTGCCAGCAGCCACGGCAGCCAGCGCGGTCGTGGCAAGCGCTGCAGGAGATCGACCGCGCGCGCGATACCGGGCGTGTTGGCGGCATCGTGGAAACGCGCCGGCAGCACGCGTGGCAGCGCGTAGCGCGTCGCAAGTCCCGCAACCACCAGGCCGGTGATCGTGAAAACGGCAAGCTGCTGAAGGCCGGTGACGCCGGAAGCCAGAAATGCAAGGTAGGCAATCGCGGCCGATACGATCGCGGTCAGCAGCAACGGCCACAGCGCACGCACGCTGGTCAGCGCATCTTCGCCAGCACGCCGGTGGCTGAGCAGGCGGATCGGGTACTCCTGTGCAACGCCGAGCAGGGTGAAGCCGAACGCCAACGTGATGCCGTGCGCCTCGCCGAACGCTAGCGCCAGCGCCGCGATGCCGGCAAGCGCACCGCTCGCGATCGGCAAGCCCGCGAGCAACAAGACTGCGAAACTGCGATAGGCGAGCAACAGCAAGAGGACGAATCCGATGCTGCTGACCAACCCGATACGATCGGCCTGCGAGCGCGTCTGGTTGCCGACTACAACGCTGAAATAACCCGGCCCACTGATCGTGAGTTGCGCATCGGCGACGTCGGGCAATCCCGCAAAGGCGGCGCGAAGCGCATCGATCGCATCGCTCTGTGCACCGGGATCAAACCCGGCGGCACGTGTCTCGACCAGCAACAACGCGGCGCCGGTCGATGAAAACCACACGCCGTCGCGCGTCTCGGGCGCCGTGAGTGGCGTCCAGCGTTCCGCGAGCTTGGCAACTTCCAGTGTCGGGTCGCGCGGCAACAGCGGTTTCAGCATGCCTGCGGCAGGCGATCCGAGGTCGGCGATGCGCTCCTCAAGCTGCGTGTGGAGGTAACTGGTATCCAGCGCATGCGTATCGAGCGTCGGCGAGAGTAGCCAGCGATAAGGCAGGAATTGCGTGTCAAGCTGCGAGGCGTCGAACGCGCCATTGATGACCTTGTTGAAATGAGTATCCTCGCCAAGCGCTGCGGCGAGTCCGCTGCTCAACGCGGAAAGCCGTGCTTCGGGCGCGCCGCCGATCGCGACGATCAGCAAGCGTGATCCGGGGCCTTCGCCGATCTGGTCCATCAGCAGCTTCTGATCGGCAGTTTCCGGCGGCGGCATGAAGCTGCGCAGGTCGCTGGTCACGCGCAGCGCATGCCAGGCATACGCAGCGAGCGCAGCCAGAATCAGCAGCCATGCGACCACCAGCACCACGCGGCCCATGGCGCGCGATGTGTCAGGTGCCATCATGCGTCGCCAATTCCCCGGACACGCCGCAGCTCGACCCGATGGGTACTCGGCTCATCGAAACTCGATGCCGCGGCACAATCCGTCGATCTGCATCGGCGACGCGCGCGTGGGCAACTTGGCATTTGCCAATGACTCGACCAGCAACACGTTGACATCACCACCGGCTTCGCGCGTGCGGAAACAGCGCGCGCTGTCTCCGCCACCGTCCACCTCGATCGCGGTCACGCGTCGTCGCAAGCGCGGATCGCGCGGTGTCAACACCAGTCGCCAGTTCGAAGCGGTGCCGCTTGCCACAAGTTCAAAATCGCGTTCCAGGGTCGCCGCGTCGCCGCCGAGCAGCGCCGTGAATCCGCGCAGGAAACCTTCCACTTCCGGTGCCTGTCCGAGGACGAAGCTGCGTGGCTCACCGTCTCCGCGGGTGACCTCGCCCTTACCGTCGGCTATCTGCATGGTTTCCCGGTAAGGCGAATCCACGGTTTTGCCGAGTTTGTCCGGCCCCGAATAGCGAAGTTCGCCATGCAGGATCAACGGCCGGTCGAACAATCCCGAGAATCGCACCTCGGTATACGGCGTCGTGGCCGGTGCATCGCGCTTGAGGCGTGCCACCAGCGCCGCCGGATCAAGCGGCGCGGCGAGGCACGGCAGCGCGAGCCACGCCAGACTCGACAGTACCAGCCTTGTCAGCACTTTCGTCTTCAGCATCCCAGAAGTCATACAAGTTGAACCAGTTGTAGGGGGCATCGCGCACCTTGGCTTCCAGACATGTGGCAAAACGCTGCACCGTCGTGCGCAATGCTTCCTGGCGCGCACCTCGTGGCAGCGACAGATGATCGGCAAACGGTTCGAAACACAGATCATAGCGGCGGCCACCCCGGTAAATACCGAACGCAAGCACGATCGGTGCGTCGAGCGTTGCGCCAATCAACAGTGGGCCGATGGGAAATTCCGCGGGCGAGCCCATGAAATCCACGCTGACCGTCGCCTCGTGCGGCCGCGCGCGGTCGGCGAGCAAGGTGACGATGCCGCCGGCGTCGATCGCTTCCTTGATCGCGAGGACGATCTCGGTAGCTGGGCGCGAGGCATCGATGACATCGGCGGCGATTTGTGGATTGAGCGCATGCAGCACACGGGTCAATGCCGGCGTTTGCTGCGTGTCCAGTACCGGGTGCACGGGAACATCCGGACACTCGCCGGCCAGCACGCGCAGCACTTCGAAGCTGCCGATATGCCCACCCAGCAACAATACGCCGCGATTTGCCTGCAATTGACTTTTAAGCACCTCGAGACCGACAACATTGATCTCGAAACGCCGAAAGCGCTCGGTCAACAGGAATACCCGATCGAGGATCGTCGATGAGAAGCAATGGATGTGGCGCATGACTTCCAGCGCCGTCGCCGGCCTGCCGTGGATGCGTTCCAGATACGCATACGAGGCGCGTCGTTCGCTACCGCGGCGAAAGAAGAAATACAACGTGATCGGATACAGGAAAATACGCGCGACGCGACGCCCACCGTACAAGCCGACGCTGCGGATCAGCCACATCCCGAAGAAGCCGCCACCCTCGCGCCTGCCCTGCCATTGTGAAGTCATGCCAGATCCCCCTCGCCGCGCAGTATGGTGCGATCACCATCGGCAATGGTGAAGCGCACGCGACAGTCTTCGACCTGCAAGCGTAACGCGACTTCGGCTTCCGGGCGAAGGGGGGACACGAACTTTGCAGAAGCAAAGCGCTTGATGCTACCGAATCCTGCTTTCTCGACAGCACTGGCGACATGGTCGAGCAGCACCACACCCGGCACAACGGGATTGCCTGGGAAGTGTCCGGCAAGCGCGGGATGTCCGGCTGGCACGCTCAGCGATAGCGTCCAGTCGCGCGCGTGCGGCGTCCCGGTTTGCATGGGCGAATCACGCAGCAATTGCGGCCAGCGCCGTATCAGGCGTGTCACAAACGTGTGCGCCGGTATCTGTTCCAGATGGCGCAGGTGCCAGAGCCGATAAGCATATTCAAGAACGAAGAAGGCGAGCATTGCCGCAAGACTTGTCCAATGCAGCATGCGGACGAGAGGGCGCGATATGACCAAAGGTGATTGCATGTCGAAATTGGCGAGCAAGCCATCCGGCACCACGCACAGCGCAACCAGCAAGGCCGTGCCGGCCAGAATCACGAAAAATCCCGTCCACGCGAAGGTCAGGCCGCGCGCGTACGCGGCAACACCCGGCTCCCGCAAACGTGCGGGGCCATCGACCGCGATGATGGCGCGCGCGATGAAGGGCTGACGACCGCGCCGAAGCGTGCGCGCGAATATCCAGCACAGAGTTATTCCGATTGCGACCGGCACAAGATCGAGCAGGTTGCGCGCGTGCGAACCGGCGATCAGCCAGCCACCGAGGAGCATGCCGGCCAGCCACACACCCCATACCATGCGGCGCCCGCGCCACAAAGCCGGCGCAAAGGCCAGCGTGATCACCGCCAGCAGCGCTGCGGCGGCGATGCGTGCATCCCGGGCCAGCCACATTGTGGCAAGCAGCCCGAAATACAAACCTGCCGCAACACCAGTACGCACGATCTGGGCGGTCATGCGGCGATGCGGGGCATGGTCGGGCGAGGCAGGTGCGGCTACGATCACAGGACTCGCTTTGGGCCGCGATTGAGTGCGGCCAATGCAACAAAAAACGTGACTGACTTTAGCACACGGCATCTGAAGCTCCGGTTCGGTCGCCGCATGCATCTAGCGCAGAGCGAATAGGCGCATGCGGATACGGCGCGTCGTCGCGCGCGAAGGCGCCGTTCATGGTCATCGCGCGACACTAGGTACTGGCATCAATCCAATACTTGCGCCAATCCTACTCACACAACGAGCCTTGACCCATGTCTTTGCACATTCCCGCTCAACGCGGCGTCCGTCGCGTCATGAAATCTGACGACGAACCGGCAAGCCGATTCAGTCGCTTTCTCATCGATCTGGTGAGTGACATTCCGCAAACGGCCGAACACCTTAATCCCGGCCCTAACGAGCGCGCACGTGCAATTGCTGCGGCCTCATCCAATCGTGCAGCCATCATGGCCGGCACGTTGGCATTGCCGCCCGGTGCATTCGGATGGGTGACGCTCGCTCCCGAGCTGTATACGATCTGGCGTATCCAGGCACAGATGGTTGCGGACATCGCCGGCGTTTACGGAGTTTCCGCCACCTTGGGCCGCGAGCAGATGATGTACTGCCTGTTCCGGCACGCGACGGCACAAGCCGTGCGCGATCTTGCCGTACGGGTGGGCGGGCGCATCCTGATCCAGGAAGTACCCTTGCGTATCCTGGACCGCATCGCGACGCGCATCGGGATCAGCGCAAGCCGGCGGTTGGTCGGGCCGCCATTGCCCTGTTCGCCGATGTCGCTGACGAAGAGGCCGCAATGGAAATTGCCAACGCGGGGGCCTGATATGGCAATGCGTGCGCCGGGGACCAGCACACGCAACGACTGAGACATACGCCGAGCGAAGTGCGGCACGCTAATGCACATATTCCTGATCAGGGTGTAACTGTCCGGCGCATGCTTTCATGCGTCGATGCTGGCACGATGGGACCATGCGCATGGTCCTCTGCACCGTCCCGGATGAAATACTTGCGGCGAGCATCGCGCGGACTCTCGTTGAGGAGGGTCTGGCTGCGTGCGTGAACCGGCTCCCGGTTGGTTCGACCTACCGCTGGCAGGATAGAATCTGCGAAGAGCGCGAGGTGCTGCTGCTGATCAAGACAGGCAGCGATCGCTATGCGGCGCTGGAAGCGCGACTGATTGAGCTACACCCTTACGACCTGCCGGAAGTCATTGCGTTCGAAGCAAGTGCGGGACTCAAGACCTATCTTGATTGGGTCGACGCCGCGTCGCGCGACGCGGCAATCACCGGTTCTTGAACCCCAGCCAACGTACGCGGTCCAAGGCGCTGCGGCGCGCTTTTGCCTTGCCAATTTACCGTCCATGGAGTCTCGAATGACCGGCAAATCGACCGGAAACCTGATCGCCGGCCTGATCGCGCTGTTGCTGCTTGCGGCTTTCATCATGCCGACGGCGCACGCGCAGGACGATGCGGACCTGCTGCCAGTCGAAAAGGCTTTCGTGCTGAAGGCAAGCATTGCCGAATCCGGACGCGTTGTGCTGCACTGGGACATCACGCCGGACTATTACCTTTATCGCAGCCGCATCAAGGCCAAATCCGACGATGCGACGCTGGCGCCGGTAATGCTGCCGGATGGCGAGCGCAAGACCGATCCATTTGTCGGTGACGTCGAGGTGTATCACCACAGCGTGGATGCGAGCGTCGACTACACGCTCAATGACGCCACCGCGACAAGTCTGGCGCTGAGCGTCACAGTGCAGGGATGCCACGAGGTCGATCCGAAGATCTGCTATCCACCGCACGCGACGCGCGTGGTTCTGGACCTGCCGGACATCTCGGCGCCGATCGCGGCGTCCGGCGACGGCGCGACGATGGACCTGTCCAGCAGCAATGCCCCGGCTTTTTCGTTCGGCAGCAAGTCCGGCGGCGCGCTGGGCGGCAGTGCATTCGGAAATGCTGCTGATGCCGGGCCCCTGCCACCCGATCAAGCATTCGTGTTCGAGGCAATCGCGGCAAGTCCGACCTCGCTGCTCGCGCGCTGGACGATGCCCGACAACTACTATCTTTATCGCGACAAGAGCAGCGTGCGCCTGCTCGATGCCAGCGGCGTGGAACTGGGGCGCATGCAGTGGCCGCGCGGCAAGTCACATCATGACGAGCACTTCGGCACGGTCGAGGTGTACTACCACGAGGTCGAGCTTCCGGTAGCACTGGTGCGCGAGGATGGCGCGGCACAGACGATCAAGGTCGAGGCCGAGTACCAGGGTTGCCAGGAGAACGGCATCTGCTACCCGGTCATGACGCATGTCGTCGATGTCTCGCTGCCGCAGGCAAGCGCAGCACAGCTCGCAGCCAGCCAGGCTAATGCGCAGCCAGCCGATGCCGGTACGACCGAAACAGGTTCCGGTGCCAACGACGCCGATGCCACACAAACGGCCGGCGCGCAATCGGAGGACCAGGTACTCGCGGCCAGCCTGTCGAGTAATCGCCTGCTCGCACTGCTGACTTTCTTCGGTTTCGGGTTGTTGCTGGCATTCACGCCGTGCGTGTTTCCGATGATCCCGATCCTCTCCGGCATCATCGCCGGCGCGGGCGAGAACATTTCCACGCGGCGCGCGTTCGTGCTGTCGCTGGTTTATGTGCTGGCGACCTGCGTGGTGTTCACGATTGCGGGTGTGGTTGCCGGCCTTGCCGGCGCGAACCTGCAGGCCGCGTTTCAGAAGCCGTGGATCCTGTGGTGCTTCGCGATCATCTTCGTGCTGCTGTCGCTTAGCATGTTCGGTTTTTACGAGTTGCAGCTTCCCACCGCACTGCAGAACCGCATCGCCAATGTCAGCAACCGCCAGAAGGGTGGTTCGCTGGTTGGCGTCGCGATCATGGGTCTCCTGTCGGCGCTCATCGTCGGGCCTTGCGTTGCACCGCCGCTTGCGGCTGCCGTGCTTTATATCAGCCAGACGCGCGATCCGGTGTTCGGGGGTCTTGCTCTGTTCGTGCTCAGTCTCGGCATGGGCGCGCCACTGGTCGTGTTCGGCACCGCTGCGGGCAATCTGATGCCGCGTGCCGGCGCATGGATGGATGCGGTCAAGGCGGTGTTCGGCGTCACCTTCCTTGCGCTCGCGATCTGGATGCTGTCGCGCATCCTCGATCCGTTCTGGATCATGCTCATGGGTGGCGCATTGCTGGTCGCGTGCGGCGTGTACCTCGGTGCGCTGGACCGGCTGCCAGAATCCGTGTCGGGCTGGCGCAGACTGTGGAAATCACTTGGTGTCATGCTGCTGATCGTCGGCGCGCTGGAGCTGGTGGGTGCCTTTGCGGGCGGGCGCAGCGTACTGCAGCCGCTGGCCGGGTTCGGTGTCGGAGGCCAGGGCGGCGCACAGAGCGCAAGCGAGGAATTGCCGTTCCGCACGATCAAGTCGGTTGCGGATCTGGATCGCGAGCTCGCTGCAGCGAAAAACGCAGGCGAACCGGTGCTGCTGGATTTCTATGCGGACTGGTGCGTATCCTGCAAGGAAATGGAAGCCTTCACGTTTACCGATTCACGGGTTCGCGATGCGTTGGCCAGGTTCGTGCTGCTGCGCGCGGATGTCACCGCCAATGACGACACGGATCAGGCGCTGCTAAAGCATTTCGCCATGTTCGGGCCGCCAGCAATCATCCTGTACGGAACGGACGGCGTGGAGCGACGGGCCGCACGACTGATCGGTTTCGAGAAAGCCGCCGCGTTTACGGCGCGGCTGGACAGCGTCGAGGGTTGAGGCGATGAACCGTACGAATGCGATGATCGTGCTTATCGCGATCATCGGCGCGGCGGCGGGCTTCTTCGCCGGTGGCTGGTTCACTTCACCGCAGCGCGCGCCGGAGATCGGTAACGTCGCCGTCGATGCCGGTGACATGCGTCCGGACCTTGTACTCCCGGACATGGACGCGCGACCGCGCGATCTGGCCGAATGGGATGGCAAGCTGGTGTTGCTCAATTTCTGGGCGAGCTGGTGCGGACCGTGCCGCGAGGAAATGCCGCTGCTGGACCAGTTGCAAGTCCGCCACGCGCCGCGAGGCCTACAGGTCGTTGGCGTGGCCGTCGACAACGCGGCGGCAGTACGTGAATACTTGGCGCAGCAGCCGGTCGAATATCCGATCCTGCTTGATACCACCGAGATCGGACCCGACAGCTCGCAACGGTTTGGGGACAACCGCAGCGTGCTGCCGTATTCGGTCCTTATCGGCCCGGACCGGCGCGTGATCGCGCGCCACTTCGGCGGTTTCACGCAAGCCTCGCTGGAAGCCTGGGTCGCGCCGCACTTTCCCGCGAAAGCAACAAGACAAGACTGAACCACGAAGCACACAGAGAACACGAAGAGGATCAAGGACAAAGTGCCAACCTCATTGGTCTTTACTTCGTGTACTTCGTGTCCCAGTCTTTTTAGCTTTGGCTTTTTTCCGCTTTGTCGACGAAGTAACTACAGGATGTAGCGCGAGAGGTCTTCGTTCTTGACCAGTTCGGCAAGGCGCTCGTCGACGTAAGCCGGGTCGATGATGTGATGCTGGCCCGATTCGTCCGATGCGCGATAGGAAATATCGTCGAGCAGGCGTTCGAGCACCGTATGCAGGCGCCGCGCCCCGATATTTTCGGTACTCTCGTTGACCTGAAACGCAATTTCCGCAAGCCGGTTTATACCCGCGTCGGTGAATTCCAGCGTCACGCCCTCGGTGGCGAGCAGCGCCACGTATTGCTTGGTCAGGGCGTTGTTGGGCTCGGTCAGGATGCGCCGGAAATCGTCCGCGGTCAGCGCTGACAGCTCGACTCGGATCGGGAAGCGACCCTGCAGCTCCGGTATCAAATCGGACGGCTTGGCGACCGAAAACGCACCCGAAGCGATGAACAGGATGTGGTCGGTCTTGACAATGCCGTGCTTGGTCGAAACCGAGGAACCCTCCACCAGCGGCAGCAGATCGCGCTGCACGCCTTCGCGGCTGACGCCCGCACCGCTCCACTCGCCACGTTGCGCGACCTTGTCGATCTCGTCGATGAACACGATGCCGTTCTGCTCGCAGCTCGTGATCGCATCGGCCTTGATCTCTTCGTCGTTGATCAGCTTTCCGGCCTCTTCCTCGATCAGCAACGGCCGCGCCTGTGCGACGGGCATCTTGCGTGACTGGCTGCGCTGCCCGGCCAGCGACTGGAACATGCCGTGCAACTGCTGGCTCATTTCTTCCATGCCGGGCGGCGCCATGATCTCGACGCCGATGTTCATCGCCACGTCGATCTCGATCTCGCGGTCGTCGAGGCTCCCTTCACGCAACTGCTTGCGCAGCTTCTGGCGTGTGTCGCTGTGCGTTGGTTCCGACGACTGCGGCTCGTTCTGGAACCCGACGCTGCTTGTGCGCCGCGGCAGCAGTGCATCGAGGATGCGATCCTCGGCACGATCCTCGGCGCGGCTGCGCACATGCGACTTGGCCTGCTCGCGTGCCATTTTGACCGCGGTGTCGGCAAGGTCGCGGATGATTTGCTCGACATCCTTGCCGACGTAGCCAACCTCGGTGTACTTGGTTGCTTCGATCTTGATGAACGGCGCGTTGGCCAGGTGCGCAAGCCGACGTGCAATCTCGGTCTTGCCCACGCCGGTCGGGCCGATCATGAGGATGTTCTTGGGCATGACCTCGTTGCGCATCGCATCGTCGAGCTGCATGCGCCGCCAGCGATTGCGCAGCGCGATCGCCACCGCGCGCTTGGCGTCCTGCTGGCCGATGACATACCGATCAAGCTCGTTGACGATTTCGCGGGGAGTGAGTTGGCTCATAGCTGGGAATGGGGAATGGGGAATGGGGAATGGGGCGTAGGGAATAGGGAATAGGTTGGAGGGGGTCGCCGGAATTCGGTATTGTTCGACTGGAGTTCGAGTGATCTGAGCAGGTTGGCCCGTAACGCGGAGGTGCTTTTGCGATTCTCTATTCCCCATTCCCGATTCCCGGCTTCTCGCCCAGTTCCTCAAGCGTCACATTGCCATTCGTGTAGATACAGATGTCGCTGGCGATTTTGAGGGCATGCTGGACGATGGTGCGGGAGTCGAGATCGGTGTTGCCGAGCAGCGCCTTGGCGGCCGCCAGCGCGTACGGGCCGCCGGAACCGATCGCGATTAGGCCATCCTCGGGCTCGAGCACGTCCCCGTTGCCAGAAATGATGAGCGAGGTTTGCCGGTCGGCGACCGCCAGAAGCGCTTCCAGCTTGCCGAGGCGTCGCTCGGTACGCCAGTCCTTGGCAAGCTCGACCGCAGCGCGGGTCAGATTGGCGCCGTGCTTTTCAAGCTTCTGCTCGAACAGCTCGAACAGCGTGAACGCATCCGCCGTAGCGCCCGCGAAACCCGCCACCACCTGGCCGTTTCCGAGTCGGCGCACCTTGCGCGCGTTCGCCTTCATCACCGTATTGCCGAGCGTGACCTGTCCATCGCCGCCGATGACCACGTGCTCGCCGCGGCGAACCGATACGATGGTGGTTGCGTGAAAACTCTGCTGCATGTCGGACCTCCGGAGGGGGCGAACATGGGGATCCGTGCGCGCAATTAAAGGCGCCTTGCGCAACCTCGCCAGCAACCGGCCCCTCTCTCATCTCGCAGGTTGCGCCGCAAGGAGCCACAGAGCTGCGATCTGCGTGCGCTGCGGACACAAATACACGTCGATGGGATCCGCTCTTGACGCCGACGCACGGCGACCGGATCCGCCGATCGCCGTGTCGTGAGTCAGCCCTTACCCGCGCCCACGCGGACGAAATTGACGCAGGCTCGCATCGACGTGGTCGAGCATCGGCTCGATCGCTTCGCGGGCTTTTTCGGCCGCATTGAGGCTCGTGAAATTGACCTGCTCACCACCCGAGGACCACAACACTTCGCCGCTAGCCACCTTGTACGCCTTGACCGCGAGTTGCACGGTGTACAGCGTGGAACTTTGCCCGTAATAGGTCATTTCCTGCGAACCGACCGGACGCGCATTGACATACAGCACGACATCGGCCTTTCCACGCATGCCACTCACATCCGGTCCGCTGCTGCCGAGACGCCCGTCGATGACGCGAAATCCGCGTCGACGCAGCAGATCGCCGATTGCCTCCTGAACAGGCGCGGAAATCACGTCATCGCCACTGGCGACCAACGCGATCGTTGGCACGCGTGGGCGCGGCTGCACCGGCTCCTGCCGCACGGGCGCGACGCTGGCCACGGCCAGCGGTTTGTCGATGCTTGTGGCATCGTCCACGGCCGCGACGTTCGACGAGGACGCGGGCGCCCGGGTGCCTGATTCCGACGCATCGGATTGCGACGATGGGCTCGCGGAGTCCTCGTCAACGCGCGAATTGTCAGCCATGGCCACGCTGTCAGGATTAACGACGACGCTGCCATCAGTGTCGGCATCCGGCAACGATGACGCGGCGCTTCCCGAAGAATCAATCGCCACCATATCTCGTGGCGAATCCTTTCGACCGTCCTGCACAGCCATCGAACCCGCATCATTCTGCGTAACCGTGGATGCGGTGCCGTTGAACATCGTGTTCAGCAGCGGAATATGGGCGCGAAACGCCCAAGCGCTGGTCGCGACGCCAAGCACCAGGATACCGGCGATCGCCAATGGCAGCGCCACGCTCCGCCGCGCTGGTGCCGCGCGCGAAGCCGCCGTTACGCGATCGGCTGTCGTCCTATGCGTGGCTGCTCGCGGCGCCGGAGCGGCCGGTTGGGTGGTGAGAACCGTCGCTGCAGGAGTCGGTGTCGGCGACGGGCCGGTGATCGGTCCCGTGGCTTTTGCCGGTGCGGGCGTCGGCTGGCCAATCAGGGTCGCAGCAGCAGTCGACATGTGGGTCTTCAACTGCATCGTTCCGCCTTTGGCGACCAGCGGATGCACTGCCAGATCGGCGGCAAGCTCATGGCAGCTCTGATAGCGATCGACCGGCTCCTTGGCAATCATGCGGCGCAGGATCGTGGCGATTTCCGGATCGACTTCCGCGTTCAACTCGCGCACATCGGGAATATCGGCCTTGACGACCTCGAGCATCAACCCGAGTGGCGACTCGTCGGTGAACGGCATGCGACCGACGAGCATCTCGAACAACACAATACCGAGCGAGAAGATGTCCGAGCGCTGATCGACCGGCTTGCCGAGGCACACTTCCGGCGACAAGTAACCCGGCGTGCCGACGAACTCGCCGGTGGACGTGAGCTTGCGCGAAATATCCTCGCTCGACAGCGCAATGCCGAAATCCGCGATCTTGACCACGCCGCGGCTGGAGATCATCAGGTTGCCGGGCTTGATGTCGCGATGCACCACGCCGCGATCGTGCGCGCTGGAAAGTCCGAGTGCGGTTTGATAAATGATCCTGGCCGCCTGTTCGACCGACAGCGCATGTTCGCGCGTGAGCATCGAACTCAACGACTCGCCCTCGACGAACTCCATGACGAAGTACGTGCGGCCTTCATCCTCGTCGATACTGTAGATCTGGATGATGTGCGGATCGTTGAGCGAGGCCATGCTGCGCGCCTCGCGCAGAAAGCGTTCCTTGATGCCCTCGTCGTGCGCCAGCGCATCGGCCAGCACCTTGATCGCCACATAGCGATTGAGGGAGGTCTCGTAACCCTTGTAGACCACGCCCATGCCGCCACGACCCAGTTCGGACACGATATCGTAATGACCCAGCCGCTTTTTCATGACACTCTCCGGATAGACACTCGCCCCTGTTCAGGCGTCAGATGAAATCCTAGCACCGACAAGGGTTTCCATGATGCGGGACGGTGTCCCGTGCAAACCGTGCGGGCGCCACAACCAAAGTGTGAACCAGTTCGCATTCCATTGCCGCAAGCGACTTTCCGGGCGCAGTTTCGCGATCCTGGTGATGGCGTTGCTCCTCGCCGGCATGCTGCGCGCGCTGGCACTGTGGGCGCACGCGCCGCTTTATGCCTATGCAAACAGCTACGACCAGACGCGCTATACGAGTTGTTTCGACCTTTACCCGCAGCGATCCGGCGTTGCACCGCAACAAAACAGCCCTGCGACGCCCTACGCCCGTTACGTATTCATCGAAACCGGTGTTCCGATGTGCTACTGGTCGAGCGAATTCGCCTTCCAGGCGCTGACCGTGGCGATCTATCGGATCGAGGCTGCCATTACCAGCGCCAAGGAGCATTCCGTGCGCTGGATCGGCGCGTTGCGGCTCGCCGCATTGCTCGCTCTGTCGGTTGGGCTCAGTCGCGCGTGGTGGCGGCGTGGCGAGAGGCGTGCCGCACTCGCCAACACCGCATTGTTATTGCTGGTATTCGCCGACCCAGGCAACACTTTGTATTTGAACACATTCTATGCCGAATGGACAACCTTGCTGGCGGCCTATGCGACGCTGGCACTGATCGCGCTGTGGCGTGGGTACGACCGGTCGTGGGGACGATTTGCAGCGCTGGCCCTGGTCGCATTCGTGCTCGCCACCAGCAAGTTGCAGCACCTCGCACTGCCACTCGTGTTCGCCGCCGTGCTTGCCGTTCCGGGCTGGCTGCTTGACCGTCGGATCGGCTGGCGCGCGATTGCGCTCTTGGTGGGCGGCGTCAGCGGTCTCGCACTGCAGACGGTCCAACTCCAACGTGGCGGCGCGATGATGGATGCGATCCGCCAATACAACGCGGCCGATGTCGTCTTCACCGCCCTGGTGCCGCTCGCCGGTGATCCACGCGCATTGCTCGTGGAGATGGGCATTGATCCGGATTGTGTCGAGTATGCGGGTGACAAGGCCTGGCAGTTGCCCGGCATGCCCGACAATGTGTGTCCAAGCCTTGCGACGTTCGGACGCGGTACCGAGCTGGTGGCGCTGCTCCACCATCAGCGCATCGCAGCGCGGCTCGCATGGCACGGGATGCTCGATTTGGATCCGTGGCTCGCGCAGAACATCGGCCATATCGAAGGCAGCGAATTTGCGCATATCCCACGCAGCACACCGAGCGTCGGCGTGCTGCTGCATGCGTACCCAGCGGTGCAGTTCGGGCTGCTCGCGCTGCCGCTTGCCGGACTGATCGGCTTGATGGCAGGGGGTGGATTGCGCCGCTCACGCAATATCAGGAACTCGATTGGGAATCCATTTTTCGACGCCCCGGCGAAGAACTTGCCCCCGCGAAAGCGTGAGGTCGTCCAGTGCCTGAGCACGCATCCGGAAGTCGCAGGTTCGCATCCTCTGACAGTCCCGCAGTCGTGGAATGGCGCGTTCGAATTCACCGCCCTCATCGTCTCGCTCATGTTGACCACGTTCGCGATCACGCTACTCGGCGACGGACTCGCCGATGTTGCCAAGCAAGGTCATCTGGTGGTCAATGCGGCGCTGGCGTGGCTGGTGATCCTTGCTATCGGCTCGATCAGCGCGTCCCGTGGAACCACGGCGTAACGGCAGTTGGATCGCTACTCGCCAAACGCTTGGCGCATGAATTCCGGCGACGCGAGCGCGGCCTTGTGAATCTCCGCGTTGTAGTAGCGCGTCGGGAAGCGCTTGGCGGCGGCGCCGCGTTCGCGAAAATCGGTGAGATCGGCGCCCTTGCGCGCAATCGTCGAGCTCCACCAACCACTCGGATAGCACGGCTGCGGGAAGGTCAGCGTACGAACGGCCTGGAAGCCGGCGGTACGCATCGCACTGCGCATCGATTTGATGAGTTCAAGATGCACCAGCGGCGATTCGCTCTGTTGCACAAGAATACCGGCGCTGCGCAGCGCCTTGTAGCAACTCCCATAGAACGCCGCGTTGAACAGGCCTTCGGCGGGTCCGACCGGATCGGTCGAATCGACGATCACCACATCCAGCGATTCGGGCTCGCACTCGGCCATCCAGCGGATGCCATCGACAAACAGGAACTCGGCACGCGGGTCGTCATTGGACGCACACAGTTCCGGAAAGTACTCTTCGGCGAGCCGCGTCACGCGCTCGTCGATCTCGACCTGGATCGCGTGCTCGACTTCCTCATGCTTGAGCACCTCGCGCAGCGTGCCGCAATCGCCGCCGCCGATCACTACCACGCGCTTGGCGCGCGCATGCGTGAACAGTGCCGGGTGCGCCATCATCTCGTGATACAGGAAATTGTCGCGATCACTGACCATCATGCAGCCGTCGATCACCATGAGCCGACCCCAGTCGGTCGTGTCGTAGATCTCGATGGTCTGGTACGGCGTCTGTTCCGCGTGCAGCCGTTCCTTGATGCGAAAACCGATGGCGGATCCCGAAGCCTGATGTTGTTCGGTAAACCACGACGGATCTGGAGCAGTCATCGGTTCTTCCCTGTTGGCAGACGTTGCGTGAGAACGCGCGATTGTAACGGTTCGCCAGAGAACGGACACGCCATCGGTGTGGGTAGTGAAAGATTGAACCACGAAGAACACGAAGAAGATCACCACCCGAATGCAAGACATTTGCCTCTTTCTTCGTGTTTTTTGTGTTCAAAGGCCATTTCAACCGTCAGCCAGCATGGACACTGCCCGCCTCGCTACAATACCCGTCCGCATCGAGCAATTTTCCGGAACTCCACCCATGAGCAACCCACAGAGCCCGGCCGCCGCGCGCCGCAACTATGCGGTTGCGCACTGGGGTGAAGGTTATTTCGATGTCGGTGTCGATGGTCAGGTCGTGGTGCGTCCGCGTGGCGAAGGCGGTCCCGAAGTCGCACTGCCGCAGATTGTTGACGCGGCGTGCGCGCAAGGCATGCGCCTGCCGTTACTGGTGCGTTTCGCCGACATCCTGCGCGACCGCCTCGCACGATTGCAGGGCGCATTCGCCAAAGCCATGGCCGATCTGGAGTACACCGGCGGCTACACGGCGGTGTATCCCATCAAGGTCAACCAGCAGAAAGCGGTCGCTGGCGAGCTCGCCGCAGCCGGAAGCAGCGGTTTTGGACTGGAAGCCGGCTCCAAGCCGGAACTGCTCGCGGTGCTGGCATTGGCGCGACCCGGTTCGATCGTGATCTGCAACGGCTACAAGGATCGCGAATACCTGCGTCTTGCGCTGATCGGCCGCAAGCTCGGGCTGCGCGTCTTCATCGTCATCGAGAAACCTTCCGAGCTTCGCCACGCGATCGCCGAGGCGCGCGCGCTGGGAGTCGAACCGCTGTTCGGCGTGCGCATGCGCCTGACCAGCCTCGGTGCGGGCAAATGGCAGAACACCGGTGGCGACAAGTCCAAGTTCGGCCTGACGCCACGCCAGTTGCTAAGCCTGGTCGATGAACTCAAGGCTGCCGGCCTTTCCCACACGCTCAAGTTGCTGCATTTTTTCATGGGTTCGCAGATTTCCAACGTGCGCGATATCGCCAAGGGCATGCGTGAATCGGTGCGCTACTTCGTGGAACTGTCCGAACTTGGTCTGCCGATCGACTATGTCGATGTCGGTGGCGGCCTCGGTGTCGACTACGAAGGCACGCGCTCACGGTCGGCCTGTTCGATCAACTACGGACTCGACCAATACGCAGCGACGATCGTGCAGCCGCTCGCCGAAGCGTGCACACAACATGGCCTCAAGCCACCGCACGTGATCAGTGAAACCGGTCGCGCGATGACCGCGCACCATGCGGTTCTGGTGACCAATGTCAGCGACGTGGAACGCGCACCGGAAGGTGCGGTGATCGACGTCGCGGATGAGGATGTCAGCGTGTTGCGCCATCTGCGCACGATCCACGACGAAATCGACCAGCGGCCGGTCATCGAGCTGTATCACGAGGCGCAGCATCATCTCGCCGAAGGTCAGACGCTGTATGCGCTGGGGCAATTGTCGCTGCCCGACCGCGCACGTCTGGATGATCTGTATTACGCCATCATGCAGGCGCTACGCGTGCGCCTGAAGCCCGAGGAGCGCGCGCATCGCCAGGCGCTCGATGAGCTCAACGAGAAACTTGTGGACAAGTATTTCGTCAACTTCTCGATCTTCGAATCGATCCCGGATGCATGGGCGATCGACCAGATATTTCCGATCATGCCGATTGCCGGTCTCGACCGGGAACCGGACCGGCGCGGCGTGATCGCCGACCTGACCTGCGATTCGGACGGTCGACTGGATCTGTATGTCGATGGCGAAGGCGTCGATGTCAGCTTGCCATTGCATGCGCCGACACCCGGCGAATCGTATCGTCTCGGCATCTTCCTGGTCGGCGCTTATCAGGAAGCACTCGGCGACATCCACAACCTGTTCGGCGACACCGACGCAGTCAACGTGCGCCTTACTGCCGATGGCGGACACGAGTTCTCCAACATCCGCCGCGGTGACAGTGCGGACATGATGCTCGACTATGTCGGCTACGACGTGAAGGAACTGCGCGCCGAGTATCGCGCGAAAATCGATGCGACGAAGCTGAACAATGCGGAAAGCGCGCGACTCATGGAAACGCTGGATGCAGGGCTGGCCGGCTACACGTATCTCGCCGACGATGGGTGACTCCGCAACCCCCTCTCCCCCAAACCTCTCTTCGTTTGGGGGAGAGGGCTGGGGGTGAGGGGGTGTGGCCCGGGATTACGCAGAATTATCCCTATGCGGCATGCTCGCCAGTGTGAAATATTCAGGAAGTCCGCAAAACCGGAACACGGCGTGGACATGTAGCCAACCCCCTCACCCAACCCCCTCACCCGGTAGAAGTCCCGGGGGAGGGGGCTTTGACAGCACACGGAAAGCATGATGACGACAATCAAGGCAGGATTCATCGGACTTGGCGCCATGGGCATTCCGATGGCGCGCCACATTGCCAATGCGGGGTTGCTGGTCGCGGTTGCCAATCGGTCCCCGGCCAAGGCGAACGCGCTCGCACAGGAACTCGATGTGCCGGCGACATCCTCGCCCATGCAGCTTGCGCCGCTGTGCGACGTGATTGCGCTATGCGTGACCGCCGATGATGACGTGCTCGCGATCACGCGGGAGATCGCCGCGCATGCGCATCCGGGTACGATCGTCGTCGATCATTCGACCGTATCATCGGAAACCGCGCGCGCCGCACAGGCGATGATGCGGGAAGCCGGTGGCGATTTTCTCGACGCACCGGTGTCCGGCGGCGTGGAAGGTGCGAAGAATGGCAAGTTGTCGGTCATGGTCGGCGGTGACAAGACAACGCTCGAGCGCGCACGCCCACTGCTGGAATGCTACGCGGCGCGCATCAGCCACATGGGTCCGTGCGGCGCTGGCCAGAACACCAAGGCCATCAACCAGGTGCTGGTGGCCGGTATCGCCGAAGCGGTCTGTGAAGGGCTCGCGCTCGGTGATGCCCTGGGTCTGGACGCGGATCGCCTGCTGCCGACGCTCGGCGCCGGTGCTGCCGGTTGCTGGTTTCTCGACAAGCGCGGCGCCAGCATGCTGGCCGATCAGTTCAGTGTGGGATTCAAGCTGTCGCTGCTGCTGAAGGATCTGAAGATCGTGCGTGAAATCGCAGTCGGCGCCGGCACCGATCGCAGTATCATCGACAAGGCGATTTACGACTATGCAGCGCTGGTCGACGCAGGCTACGGCGACGAGGATATTTCCGCGTTGATCCGGCACAAACGCAGGTCAACTGCGACCCATCCCTGATTTCCCGGTTTCAGAAACGCGATAAACGACTACCATAACGGCCTTTTGACGCCGTGCGCACAGCTTTGATAGACGCGTGTATGTCACGATACCCCGTTCGAACACGCATTCACCCGGAGGAACAGCACCATGAAAACATTGCGTATCGCATTGGCGATACTTGCCTGTAGCCTGTCAATGACAGCTTTCGGCGAAACGCGTGGCGGGATAGCACCCACCGACGTGTACATGACCGTGGTGACGTCTGGCCTGAATGCGCCGGTGGCGGTAGTCAGTCCCCATGACGGCAGCGGGCGCCTGTTTGTCGTCGACAGCAGTTCGGGCACCGGCAAGGTTCGCGTCGTGAGCTCCGATGGGACGCTGCTGCCGACATCGTATTACACGCACGCCATATCCGGGGGTCCGAACAGTGAGCAGGGAATGCTCGGCCTCGCGTTCGACCCGGATTTCGCGACCAATGGCGAGCTCTACCTCACCTACACGGCGCCGAGTAGCGATCCGAAACTGGGCGCCTATCCCGACCAGGTGCTGATCCGGTTGACCGCAACCGACCCTGCGGCCAACGTATTCTCCGGCGCCGAGACGCAGGTGCTCCGCATTCCGGACCTGTACTACAACCACAACGGCGGCAACATCGAATTCGGTCAGGACGGCTACCTTTACTGGGGCATGGGGGATGGCGGATCCGGCGGCGATCCGAATAACTTTGCGCAGGAACTCGGCCGCAAGACGGTGGGGGGCAAGGTGTATTACCTGCTTGGCAAGATGATGCGCCTCGACGTACGCAACCCGATTGCCTCGGCACCGGCCAACCAGTGCGGCGCTACCGCCGGCCAACCTGCCGAGTACTCGATCCCAAGCGACAATCCCTACGTCAGCGACACTGGCAAGTGCGGTGAGATCTGGTTGTACGGCCTGCGCAATCCATGGCGCTGGAGCTTTGATCGCACGACAGGTGATCTCCTGATCGGCGATGTCGGCCAGAACGCGTGGGAAGAAATCGACTTCCGTGCACATGATGCGACCGGCAACAACAACTACGGTTGGAGTCTGTGCGAAGGCAACCATTACTACGATGCCCAGGGATCCGGAACCGACTGTCCCGCATCGACCGGCACCTTGGCGCCGGTCATCGAGTTGTCGCATGGCGCCAACAACTACGCGATCGTCGGCGGCTACGTGTACCGCGGCCCGATTACCTCGCTGCAGGGCAAATACGTCTTTGCCGATACCTATGCGAACAAGATCTATATCGCCTTGCCGACCACGTCAGGTGCCTGGTCTTATGAAACGTTCTTCATCGGCAGCGGCAGCCCGGGATTCTCCAGCCCGTACAGCTTCGGCGAAGACGACATCGGCAACCTGTACGTGCTCGCAGGTGGGAAACTGTATCGTTTCGACTCCGATACGCTGCCGACGACCTGGATCGTCACGCCGATCGCCGGACCGAATGGCAGCATCGCCCCGGACCTGCCGCAGAACATCCTGGACGGCAACACGACGCAGTTCACCGTCACCCCAGATTCCGGCTACCTGATCGACGACGTCACCGGCTGCGGCGGCACGCTGGCCGGTGACACCTATACGACCGGGCCAATTACCGCCGATTGCACGGTGGAGGCGACGTTTACGCTGCCGACGACCTGGATCGTCACGCCGATCGCAGGACCGAATGGCAGCATCGATCCCGACACGCCACAGACCGTCAACGACGGCAACACCACACAATTCACCGTCACGCCCGATTCCAGTTACGTGATCGACGCTGTAATCGGCTGCGGCGGTGCGCTGGCCGGCGACACCTATACGACCGGGCCAATTACCGCCGATTGCACGGTGGAGGCGACGTTCGCTTTTGACGACACGATATTCGCGAACGGATTCGAGTCGCCCTGATCGGACCGGGAATCAGCAGAGCAGCAGGGTGGGCAGGCTTCATCTGCCCACCGCGATTTAGCACACACCCGCGTCGGCACGCTGCGCCTGTCCTAAGCCGGTCGAAGGGTGTTGCCCACCCTACGATGCTGCACCCCACGCTACGCCGAAAATTCAGCCGCCGGTTTCCTTGAGTGCGATCGCGTTGATGCCACTGTCGGAGAGGGTGCGTTTGGCGGCTTCGAGCTCGCTGGCGCTAGGATAAGGCCCCAAGCGCACACGGTTCCAGGTCTTGCCGTTGATCGTGACCGGCTGGACGTCAGCGACGAATCCCAGCAATGCGAGTTTCGCCTTGGCTGCGTCGGCGGATGCGGGATCAGGATACGAACCGGCTTGCAGGATGTAGCGCACGCCGCCCGCCGCGGCATCGGCCGATGAGGTTGCCGCGGATGGCTTGGCCGCTTGCTGTTCCTCGCGCGCCCGGGCGCTGAGTTCGGCATCCGGGATGACGACTTCCATCTCCGGCAGTACCTGATAGAAATCGAAGCTCTTCTTCGGCTTTGCCGCCACGTCGGAGACGCCCGGCTCGACCGGCCCTGGCGCTGTCGCCGCCGGATTGGGCTGCGGCAGGTTGGACTTGCGCAGCATCGGGCCCCAGTCCTTGATCAGCACCACCCCGGATACTGCAAGCCCGAGCACCACGCCGATCAGAAGCCACATCCAGGCGGGTTTGGCCGGCTTGCCACCGCGTGTTGCCTGTCGTCCTTTTCTTGCTGCCATTACATGCTCTCCGGGGCCGAAAGGCCAAGCAGATCGAGGCCGTTGGCCAGCACCTGGCGGGTGGCTGCGGCGAGGGTGAGTCGAGCATCGCGTACATCGGCGTCCTCGACCAGAAACTGACACGCGTTGTAGTACGCATGGAAGGCCGCGGCAAGTTCGCGCAGATGGATAGCAATCAGATGCGGTTCGAGGGTCTGTGCGGCTGCAGCAACAATTTCCGGATAGCGCGACAACTCGACCATCAGCGCCTGTTCATGTTCGGTGTCGAGCCGCGCGAGATTCGCTTCACCATTGACCCGGTCCCAGGTCATGTCGCGTTCACCCAACTGGCGCATCACGCTGGCGACCCGTGCGTGTGCATACTGGATGTAATACACGGGATTGTCGTTGGTCTGTGCACGCGCCAGATCGATGTCAAACACGAGCTGTGAATCGGCCTTGCGCGCAACCAGGAAATAGCGTGTCGCATCACGGCCGGCTTCGTCGATGAGGTCGCGCAAGGTCAGGTAGCTGCCGGCGCGCTTGGAGATCTTCATCTCCTCGCCGCCGCGCATCACGGTGACCATCTGGTGCAGAACGTATTCGGGCCAGCCTTTCGGGATACCTGCATCGAGCGCCTGCAGTCCGGCCTTCACGCGTGCCAGCGAACCATGGTGATCCGCGCCCAGCTCGGTGATCGCGCGCTCATAGCCGCGCTGCCACTTGCTGTAGTGATAGGCGACATCGGGCACGAAATAGGTGTAACTGCCGTCGGATTTGCGCATGACGCGATCCTTGTCGTCGCCAAAGTCAGTGGTGCGCAGCCACAGCGCGCCGCCTTCCTCGTAGGTGTGTCCGTGCGCCGTGAGTTCGCGCACGGTGTCCTCGACCTTGCCGTCCGCGTACAACGAGGATTCGAGAAAGTACACATCGAAATCCACGCCGAACGCGCGCAGGTCGCTGTCCTGCTCACGGCGCAGCCATGCCACCGCAAAGTGCCGGATCGCATCCATATCCTCGGCATCACCCGCAGCGACGATATCCTGACCATCGGAATGGACAGTTGCTCGATCGAGATACGCGCGCGCGACTTCCGCGATGTATTCGCCACGATAGCCATCCGCAGGCCAGCTCGCATCATCCGGTGACATGCCGCGGCAACGAGCCTGCACGGACAGGGTGAGATTGGCAATCTGCGCGCCGGCATCGTTGTAATAGAACTCGCGCGCGACATTCCAGCCGTTTGCCGCAAGCACGCGCGAGATGCAGTCCCCGATCGCCGCCGCGCGTCCGTGGCCGACATGCAGGGGCCCGGTGGGATTAGCCGACACGAACTCGACGCCGGCAGTGTGCCCGTGACCTGAGGTGTTGCGCCCGTAGGCCTCGCCGGTCGCAAGAATCGAGCGGATTTCACGCGCATAGGCGGCTGGCGACAAAAAGAAATTGATGAAACCCGGCCCGGCGATCTCGACCCTGTCGATGTCGCCGCCTTCTCGGCTCGCGTCGCCGGACATCATGCTGCCGGAGAGCTGGGCGACGATCGCTTCGGCGATGTCACGCGGCTTGCGTCGCGCGAGATTGGCCAGCAGCAGCGCCGCGTTGGTCGCGAAATCGCCATGCTCGCGACTGCGCGAGCGCTCTATCGTAAATGCGGGCAATTGGGCGCCGATCGGCAGCGTGCCATCCGCGCGCAGGCGCTCGAGGGCGTGGTCAACGAGATCGCGCAGGGCGTCTTTCATGCAACTCGATTCAAACGGGGAAAAGCGCATTGTAGTGGACGACGAACCCCGGTTCGCGATTCGCCGTATGCACTGCGACCAGCCGTCGAGCGTACGAGCGTCGTGGACAGGCCGTAAACCGCAGTCCCGGGCGGATCTTTTGACGAGCGGCCAGTCAGGAGCCGACGCCCGACGCCATCTCGGAAAACTCGGCCAACACCCGGCGGCCATCCGGCATCGCGCCAGGCTCGGCGGCGCGCTCGCGCATGCAGGCGATCAGCAGCCGCAACAGCGGCGCATTGGCGTCCTTGCGTGCGGCAAACGCGGCGCTACCCATTGGCGAGCAGAATCGATGCTGCTCGAAGAAATAGTGCTCCTGTCCGAGCGTCAGGAACTCCAGCGCCGGCGCGGCACTCTCCGCTGCGTCAAGCGAACGACCGCTGATCATCTCGCGCTCGCCACACAGGTTTCCAGCGCTGTGCACAAACCGCGCGAATGGTTCGGCGACATTCCCGGTATCGAGATCGGAGGCAATCAGAGCAAGTTGCTGACCTGCAAGCAGCAACGAATCGTCGCGCCAGCCGGGGCGGTGCTTGTCGAGTTTCTGGTCGAGTTTGCCGGCCAGCGCGCCGCCTGACTGCACCCATTCGGCCGCGTTGTAGCCGCCGATGTCATGGCGCTTGCGCGCGTCGAACGTGCTGCCACCGATCATGAGATCGAGCGCCACATGCAGGTCTACGTCCTCGTCGCGCGAGAACCCGCACGCATCGAGTATGCGTCCCGCTTCCTCGATGCTTGCACGTTCATTGGCGCCGACACCCGCGGCAAATTCGGCTGTTTCGCGCTGACGCAGATCATGGCATGCGGCAAACAGCATCAGCGCGCACCAGTGCCGAAGCGGCAGCGCCGACACGCCATGAGTCGCCATGAGGCACTCGATGCGCCCATCAAGGATCTCCAGCACATGCCGCTCATTGTGGTAGGCGTGAAAGTCGCAACTCAGGCTGCCATGACGCAGCGCTAGTCGCGCGTAACCCATGCGCGTGGCCTGCAGCGTGCGTTCTATCAGGTGGTCGGGGGCTTCATCGGAAACGACGTACTTGCCGGCGTCATTCAGCCGCCGAGGCTGCGAGCGCAATTGCCCTGCAAGACGCTCCAGCACCTGTTCAAGCGCCGTATCCGTACCATGCAGCAACTCGCGTACAGCCGTCGGGTCGGGCAGCCGCGCCTCGACGTCGTCCGCTGGAAACACTCGGGGAAATTCGAAAACCACGATGCGTCCCGGCTTGATTTGCGGCCAGTATAGGCACGCAAACGCGACGCTGCATGCGCGGAATCACAGCCAACCCCTGCGTGCGAGCGAAGTCGGCACGCCCTCCCCGATTACGAAATGATCGAGAACGCGTACATCAATCAGCCCCAGCGCGTCGCGCAGCCGCAACGTGATCGCGCGATCGGCACTGCTCGGCTCGGCGACCCCGGATGGGTGATTGTGCGCCAGGATGACTGCCGCGGCATTGTGCGCAAGGCAGCGTCTGACGACCTCGCGTGGATGCACGCTGGCGCCATCGATGGTGCCGCGAAACAGTTCCTCGAACGCGATGACGCGGTGGCGATTGTCCAGGAACAGGCACGCGAACACCTCGTAGGGATAAGCGGCCAAGCGTGACTTGAGGTAGCGGGCGCTACGTTCCGGATCCGTCAACACTTCACGCTCGCGCAATTCCGCATCCAGATAGCGCCGACCAAGTTCCAACGCTGCCTGCAACCGGCACCAGGCGACCGGCCCGATACCGGGGCTCCGCGGCGCATCCAGCAACGGGCGTAACCCACCGGACGCCTTGAGCGCGCCGCGACCAAGATCCACCGCACTTTCGCCGCGCCGCCCGGAACCCAGGAAGACTGCCAGTAGTTCGGCATCGGACAATGCGCCGCTGCCCAGCGTGGTCAGCTTCTCGCGCGGACGCTCACCTTCAGGCCAGTCACGGATGCTCATCGGAGGATTGCCATGGGTGAATCACCACTTGTGGTTGCCGGTTGAAGATTTGCCGTTCCGCAACTCTGCAAGGCGCACCGCACGCCTGGAAGCGGCACGCCGCCCCGGTTTGTGTAAGCTAGGCGACTGCAAGGTTGTCGGTGATTTCTGACATGGGCGAAGCAGCGCGTCGCGACGGAGTTCTCACGGGTACGCGCATCCTGCTCGGCGTATCCGGGGGCATTGCTGCCTACAAGGCAGCCGAGCTCGTGCGCCGACTGCGTGATGCGGGCGCCGAGGTGCGCGTGGTGCTGACGCAGAACGCAGCGCATTTCGTCACGGCAACCACGTTCCAGGCGCTGTCCGGCAATGCTGTGCGCAGCAGCCTGTGGGATGAATCGGCCGAGGCGGCGATGAGCCATATCGAGCTCGCGCGCTGGGCGGACACGATATTGATCGCGCCGGCATCCGCGGATGTCATCGCGCGGCTTGCGCACGGCCAGGCCGACGATCTGCTCACCACCTTGTGTCTTGCCACCACCGCGCCGCTCGCGATCGCGCCGGCGATGAATCATCAGATGTGGGCTCACGCAGCGACCCAGGCGAATGTTGCGCTGCTGCGCGAGCGTGGCGCGCGCATCATCGGACCCGCCGCGGGCGACCAGGCTTGTGGAGAGACCGGCCCGGGACGTCTGGTGGAACCTGCCGACATCGTTGCCGAGCTTGCCTGGACACACGCTACCGGCCGGCTTGCCGGCGTGCGCGTACTGGTCAGTGCGGGACCCACTTTCGAGGACATCGATCCGGTGCGCTTTATCGGCAACCGCAGTTCCGGGCGCATGGGTTTTGCGATCGCCGATGCCGCGCGCCGCGAGGGCGCGAGGGTGACCTTGATTGCCGGACCGGTTGCGCTCGCCACACCGTCAGGCGTAGTGCGGACGGATGTGCGCAGTGCGGCGCAGATGCGCGATGCGGTGCTTGCCGCGATCGAGGCCAGCGACATCTTCATCAGCGCCGCCGCGGTGGCCGATTATCGGCCGCAGGATGCCGCAACGGCCAAGATCAAGAAAAGCGATGCGCCGCGCGACATCACCCTGGTAGCGAACGCGGACATCCTCGCCGAGGTCGCGGCACTGCCGCAGCGCCCGTTCCTGGTAGGTTTTGCGGCGGAAACCGACGATGTGGAAGCCAATGCACGCGGCAAACTTGAGCGCAAGCGCCTCGACCTCATCGCCGCGAACCGTGTCGGTTCCAACCTCGGATTCGAACGCGACACGAACGCGTTACTGCTGCTGTGGCCGGATGGCAGCGGAGGCGTCGCGCGCGAGGACCTCGGTGAAGCGGACAAGACCGAACTTGCGCAAAGGCTCGTCGCGCGGATCGCCGAACGCCATGCACAGACCGGGAAACAACGCTGATGCGCGTTCGCATGCGTATTCTGGATGAGCGTCTCGGTGCAGAGTTTCCGCTGCCCGCTTACGCCACCGCCGGTTCCGCCGGCATGGACCTGCGCGCAATGCTCGATGGGCCACTGGAGCTTGCCGGAGGCGCCAGCGTGCTGATTCCGAGCGGCGTAGCGATCCACATCGGTGATCCGGACATGTGCGCCGTGGTGTTGCCGCGCTCGGGACTTGGCCACAAGCATGGCATCGTGCTCGGCAACGGTACCGGCCTGATCGACGCCGACTATCAAGGGCCGCTGATGATTTCCTGCTGGAACCGCGGCTCCACTGCGTTTACGATCACCCCAGGGGAGCGTATCGCGCAACTGGTTTTCCTGCCGGTTCGGCGCGCTACTCTCGATCTGGTTGCCGAATTCGCACCAAGCGAACGCGGCACCGGGGGATTTGGCAGTTCGGGGCGGCATTGACCATGGCTATCGATTTGCAGGATGCAGGGGATGCACCAACATCGCCGACCGCTGCGCGCAGGTCGGCCATCTCCTGGCGCACCCTGCTGCCGCTCGCACTCGCCACGGCCCTGCTTACCTCCGCCGCGTTCGTCGCGTGGCAGGCCTGGCTGGTGCAACATTCACGCAGCACGGTGGCGGCTGCCGAACAGACCCGTGACGTCGCCGCGGCCGCGATTACCGACCTGATCCGCGCGCAACGCGCCAAACTCGAGGCCGCGCTGCAGGATCCGGCGCTTGTGGCCGCCCTGCAGGGCGAGGACGCGGCGGGGCGCGAACAGGCAGCAGTGCGGTTACGCGACCTGTTGCCCGACATTCAGCAGGCACGCTTCTTCAGCCCGACACTGCATGAAGTCGTCGCCGGCAACCTCGAAAAGATCGGCTATTCCCAGGCGGCGCTACTGATGCAGGCAGAGGCGCTCGACCGCACTGCGCCCGCACGCGCGTACATCGAGCAGGGCAAGGCCGTCGGCCTGGTGCTTGCGGCGCCCGTGAAGAGCGGCGCCGAAGTACTTGGTTACGTGCTTGCTCGCTGGCCCTGGCAACCGGTGCTGGATGTGCTGCGCAAGCGCGACGTCGCGCCGGCCCGCATGGATTTGCGCCAGGGCGATGGCTACAACGGCATCCGTCTCGCCAGTGCCGGTGCCGAAGCGCGCGGTTCGGACAGCGACGGCGGCAATCCGGTTGCCGAGTCGCGCTTGCGCATTGCCGTGGCGGCACCGGGCTACTTCGTGGTCATGCCGCGCGAACCACTGATGCTGACGCTTATCGCGCTCGGCTTGCTTTTGACCGGTCTGCTCGCGCTATGGCTTCGCCATATCGGCAACGAACGGGCGCTCGGCATGCTGCGTCGTGGACGTGGACCGACCATTGCCGAACCGACGCTCACCGAGGTCGTGCTCAGCGAAGACGCCGCAGCTGCAGCCGATCCCGATACCTCGAAACCTGCCGTATCCGCCGGTACGCCGATCAAGGAATCCACGCCGATCAACGTCAATCCAGGCATCTTTCGCGCCTACGACATCCGAGGTGTGGTTGGCGAAACGCTGGATGCCGGAGTTGCGCGGACGATCGGCCAGGCGATCGGCAGCGAGGCGCAAGAGCGCGGCCTGGCCGACATCGTGGTCGGGCGCGACGGCCGCCTTTCCAGCCCCGACATGGCTGCGGCGCTGATAGCCGGCCTTCGCGCGTCCGGCATCGATGTCACCGATATCGGCGCGGCGCCGACACCGGTCACGTACTTTGCGGCACAGCACTTCGGCAGCGGCTCGTGCGTATCGGTGACCGGCAGCCACAACCCGCCCGACCACAACGGTTTCAAGATCGTGCTCGGCGGTGAAACACTGGCCGAGGACGCTATCCAGGCACTCCATCACCGCATTGTCGAGCGTAATTTCCGCGGCGGCAGCGGTGGGTCGTCCGGCGGATTGCAGGTCACCGATGCGACTGGCGAGTACATCGACCGAATCTCCACCGACATCCAGGTTGCACGCAAGCTCAAGGTGGTGGTCGATTGCGGCAACGGCATCGCCGGTGACTTTGCGCCGGGCGTACTGACTGCGATCGGCTGCGAGGTGGAACCGCTGTACTGCGAGGTCGATGGCGGGTTTCCGAACCATCATCCTGATCCGTCCGATCCCGACAATCTCAAGGATCTGATTCTTGCCGTTGAGCGCACGGGTGCAGACCTTGGCGTCGCTTTCGACGGCGATGGCGACCGTCTCGGCGTGGTGACACCCACGGGAGAAATCATCTACCCGGACCGTCTGCTCATGCTGTTTGCGATCGATCTGCTCGAACGCAATCCGGGCGCGACGATCATCTACGACGTCAAATGCACCAATCGCCTGCAATCGTTGATCCTGACCAATGGCGGCAGCCCGCTGATGTGGAAAACCGGACACTCACTCATCAAGGCGAAGATGCGCGAGACCGATGCGTTGCTCGCCGGCGAAATGAGTGGGCACTTCTTCTTCAAGGAGCGCTGGTACGGCTTCGACGACGGCATCTATGCCGCGGCGCGGCTGGTCGAGATATTGGCCGGCGACATCGAGGACCGCAGCGCGCAGGAGATCTTCGACGAATTGCCCAAGGATGTCTCAACACCGGAACTCAAACTGCCGATGCCTGATGACAACGGACACGCATTCGTCGATGCGTTCACGCGCAAGGCGACCTTCGACGGTGCGCATCTAACCACGATAGACGGCTTGCGAGCGGACTGGCGGGACGGGTTCGGGCTGGTGCGCGCATCCAACACCACCGCCATTCTGGTTCTGCGCTTTGGCGCGGACAGCCAACTCGCGCTGGAACGGATTCAGGACGAATTCCGCAGCCAGTTGCTGGCGCTGGATCCGAAACTCGAGTTGCCGTTCTAGCGAGCTGCCGTGCCAGCGCGATCGCTCGCGGCAATCGAGACCGAAAGCCCGCGATCAGCGGCGAACGCGCCCGCGGTCAGTGCGCGGCTGGTGATTCGCTGAGCAGCGTGCGATAACGCGACAGCTCCTGCGCATGGCGCGCATCGGCCGCTTGCCTCTCCCCCTGCCTGCGCTGCAGATAGCGCCGTTGGTCTACGATGCGAGTGCGCAACTCGGTGATCTGCCCAGCGAGTTTGCCGGGCACGGCCTCCTTGCGTTGCTCGTAGTTGGCCGCCGCGTCGAGCTGATCGCTCAGGAGCTGTTCGGACGAATTGAGTTCCGCGCGCAGGCTGTCGAGTTCCTGATCGAGCAATTCCCGCTCGACACGCTGGTCGCGCAACAGGTCGTCTTCGGTCGGATAGGTAGCGAGCAGCTGGCGGTCGGATCGATCCTGTCGTTCGCTGACGGCGCGCGCTTGCTGCTCCTGCTCCGTGCGCGCAGCTTCGGCCTTGCGTTCGGCCGGCGTTTTGGCGCGATCGACGTGCTTGATCACGATGCCCTGCGGGCTCAACACATCATAACCGTACTTGCCGGCATCGGCGGGGAGCGCATCGCCATAGTGCAGGCCGCCATCGGCGTCGTGCCAGCGATAACGGTTGCGATCCTGAGCATGCGCAAGAACGCTCGCCAGCAGCAGTGCGCAAGTCACGATTTTGATCGATCTGCCAAACATGGTTCGGTCTCCTCGCTCCCGAGTATATGAGGTTAGCAGAATGCCCGAACAATCCACCTGCCAACAGTGATTGTCGATCATGTGCAACAGCCAATCCCGCAAGGTGATGCTGGATAATCCGGATTGCCATGAAATTACGCCAGCACAGTGGGTGCGGGCGGGGCGTTGCCATCGTCTGGTCCGGAGTGCGCTGGATCGTGCGTGCGGGAAGTGCTACCTGCCCAGCAACAGTGCGGTTTTACGCGCACGGGTTGCAGGCAGGTGATGAGCGCCCGCAAACCCCAACGGATGTTTTGACAACTCGACGCTACACGATCCGATCCATACCCACGCACACCCGCATCGGTTAGCATCGTCGTTCCCCGGAATGACTCGCCATGCAAGATCAAGTCAGCCTGCTCGATGAATTGCGCAATCTGGATGCGGATGCTGCGGCGCATTTCCTCGCCACCCTGCCCGACGCGTCGATAGCGGTTTACCTGCAGGAAATGGGCCCCGGGCGCGGCCTCGCTGTACTTGATCGCTTTGGCCCCGAGCGGCGCAAACGCATCGCCTTTGCAGCCGGTCAGGGCACCAGCGAACACTGGCAGACCAGCCGCACCTGGGTCGAGGGTTCGGTAGGGCGGCTGATGGAGCCGCTGCCGGAAACCTTCCCGGCCATTGCCCAAGTTGGTGCGGTGCTGGAACGCTTGCGCCCGGTCGCTTCGGTGACCTTGATGACCTATGTGTTCGTCATCAATGCGCAACGCCAGCTCATCGGTGTCGTCACCTTTCGCGAAATGATCTTTGCGCGGCCCGAGCAGCACCTTGAAGAAATCATGGTGCCGCATCCGTTCTCGCTGCGACCGGAAACCGATGTGGTCGATGCGATGCGCGAAGTCGTGCGCCGCCACTATCCGGTTTATCCGGTGTGCGATTCCAATGGTGTGCTGCTCGGCGTAGTGCGTGGGTCGGTGTTGTTCGAGGAACAGGCGTTCGAGATCAGCGCCCAGGCCGGCACCATGGTTGGTGTAGAAAAAGAGGAACGGCTGACCACGTCGTGGCCGCGCAGCCTGCGTTTTCGTCATCCCTGGCTGCAACTCAACCTCCTGGCCACCTTCGTCACGGCGGCCGTGGTCGGCATGTTCCAGGACACGATCAACCAGATCGTCCTGCTCGCCGTGTTCCTGCCGGTATTGTCCGATCAATGCAACAACACCGGTTACCAGGCACTGGCCGTGACCTTGCGCGGAATGACCTTCGGCGAAATGAAGGCCGGCCAGGGCGTGCGCCAGGTCCTCAAGGAGGCGTGGGTTGGCATGCTCAACGGCTCGTTGACCGGAATCCTTGGCGGCCTGGCCATGTACCTGATGGCCACGTATCAGAAGAGTGGTGATGCCGGAAAACTCGCCTTCATCACGTGGTTGGCCATGGCCGGAAGTTGTGGCGTCGCCGGCATCGTCGGTGCCGGTCTCCCGCAGATCCTCAAACGCCTCGGCGCCGATCCGGCCACCGCATCGAGCATCTTCCTGACCAAGGCCACCGATGCGGTCAGCCTCGGCATGTTCCTTGGCCTCGCCGCCTGGCTGGTCGCACGCTGAATCGGACCCGCCTTGACGGCGGGTAGCCGCGCGAGTCCCGAATGCTGATCGCCTTCTCCGCGTTCGCAAGGGCTTCATCCAGAGTGTCGCCAAATGAGAAACAGCCGCGAAGCTGGAAAATGAGCACGCATGCTTGTCGTCGTCCATTTCGATGGCTGCCGAGTAACGCATAGCCGGTTCCTCACTGGCCGAACGCCTTTGCGGCCTCAGGTTCGCCTGTTCAACAACGCGTATTTCCTGCACGATTACGCATCAACCCGGCATTCATCTGCAATGGAACAATCCGAAGTGGAACTCGCCGTCTGCACAGAGTTATTGACCAGGCGCTACCCGGGCGGTCAGGGCATCGTGGACGTGTCGCTGCAGGTTCCGCGCGGCTGCATTTACGGCTTTCTCGGACCCAATGGCTCCGGGAAGACCACCACGATACGGCTGCTTCTTGGGTTGTTGCATCCGCAACGCGGTCGCATCGAACTGCTCGGCCAAAGCCTGCATTCGCGCCCCAGCGTGCTGGGCAAGGTTGGTGCGTTGGTGGAATCGCCGTCGCTGTATCCGCATCTCAGTGGAAGGCAGAATCTCGATGTGACCCGCCGCCTGCTCGGCTTGCCGCCGGCTGCTGCCGACCGCGTACTTGAGCTGACCGGGTTGGCCGATGCCGCTCAGCGTCGGGTCGCCGAGTATTCACTGGGTATGCGCCAGCGACTGGGCATCGCGTTGGCGCTACTGGGCACGCCTGAGCTATTGATCCTGGATGAACCGTCGAACGGTCTTGATCCGGCCGGCATGGCCGACCTGCGCCGCATGCTGCGAACCTTCACGCAGGAAATGGGCGTCACGGTGTTTGTCTCCAGTCATCTGCTGGGCGAAGTCGAACAGGTCGCCACCCACGTAGGCGTATTGCATGCCGGCCAACTGCGCTTCCAGGGATCGATCGACGCATTGCGCGAACGCAATCGTCCGCAGGTGCGTTTGCGCTGCCAGCAACCGGATGCGGCACTGGCCTGGTTGTGCGACCACCACGATGCCGGTGCCACCCGAACCGATGAGTGGATCACGGTTGTCGCCGACAGCCACGAAGTACCACGTTTGATAAACAGCCTGTTCACCGCCGGTATCGAGGTGCTGGACATGACGCTGCAGCAGTCGTCCCTGGAATCGCTGTTCATGGATCTCACCCGCGACGCCGCAAGGGAAGCCGCATGATCGTCGTGTTGCGCGCCCTGCATGCGGAACAGTTGAAACTGCGCAGTACGCTCGCGTTGTGGTTGTGCGTGCTGGCACCGTTGGTCGTGGCGCTGTTTGGTACGGCCCTGATCTGGAGCAACCCCTTCGTACCGCCCGATGCAACCACGCAGTCACATTGGCCACATGTGATCCGGTCGGTGCTGGGCATGTGGGCGATAATGATGTTGCCGTTGTTCGTGACGCTGGAATCGGCCCTGCTGGCCGGGCTCGAGCACGGCAACAACCAGTGGAAGCACCTGCTCGCCTTGCCGCTGCCGCGCAGCGCACATTACCTGGCGAAATTGAGCGCGTTGATCGTCCTTGTCGTTCTGGCCACCCTGGTGCTGTGTGTCCTGATTCCTCTGGGTGGATTGCTGCTTTCCCTTGCGCCCGACCCGCTGGTATCCGGCGCGCCGCCGTGGGGTTTCCTGTTCGGCCATGCCCTGGCCAGTATCGCCGCCGCGTTGCTGATGATCGCCCTGCAGTCGTTCATCGCCATCCGCTGGCGCAGCTTCAGTCTTGCGATGGCCTGCGGCATCACAGCCACCATGATCGCGATGTTCATCCCCCGGGATGGCCTGTTTGGCGAGCTGTTTCCGTGGGCGATGCCTGCCCTAGCAGTGAGTGGAACGCCAAGTCAGCAAATGACAGTCGCCGCCTTTGGCATCCTCGGCTTTTGCGTGGTGACCGCGTTAAGCGTCTGGGATTTCAGCCGGCGCGAACACGGCTGATTGATCCCTGACTTCGCCACAGACCTACCGGTCAAGCACCCCAAAACAGCAGCTCGATCAGGACGGCCCCGAAGGCGAGCAGTTCGATGGCGAATCTGTCTGTTTCCATTGACGCGCTCCATCGATCATCATGCGAAATCATTGTGGTGCGTTTGTCGTGGCATGCAACACGCACCGAAACGCCGCATGACGGGTAATGCCCGAATCGGGTGCGGGTCTGCGTGGAGGAAGACTGATGGTCCGACCGAAAGGCCACGACGTGACTGAGTCGATCGAACTCCTGGCGGCAACGGCATTCGGCGACCTTGCCGCGCTGCAATGGGGTAAACCCGACGCGCCGCCGCTGCTCGCACTGCACGGCTGGCTCGACAACGCCGCCAGCTTCGCGCGGCTTGCGCCGTTGCTGACGGCAAGGTACCGCGTCATCGCACTGGATCTGCCGGGACACGGGTATTCTGCGCATCTGCCCGCCAGAGTGCATGGTTATAACGTTGTCGATCAGGTTGCGCACGTACTGGATGCCGCAGATGCTTTCGGTCTGGAACGATTCGACCTGTTGGGTCACTCTTTGGGCGCCGGCATTGCTTCGCTGGTCGCCGCCGCGGTACCCGCGCGCATCCGCAAACTCGCGCTCGTGGAAGGGCTCGGGCCGCTCGCCGACGACGGTTCGCAAACTCTCGCGCACTGGCGGGATGTACATGCGCAAACCGTGACCGAGCGACGCAAGCCACGGATTTTCGCATCGGTCGATGACGCTGTGGCGGCACGTGTCGCCGTCGGTGGTCTCGACGCCGACCAGGCGCGCAGCATCGTCACACGCAATCTTCGTCCGGTCGACAACGGCTACGTCTGGCGCAGCGACCCGCGCCTGCGTCGCGCCACGCCGCTGCGGATCGACGAGTTGCAGTTGCAACGATTGCTCGTTGGCATTGAGGCGCCGACCCTGTTGCTGCTGGCCAAACCGACAACACCGTATTTGCCCGGTGCATTGATGGATGCGCGTGCCGCCTGCGTCGCCGAAATTCAAGTTCATCGCATGAACGGGCCGCATCACCTGCATATCCACCACCCCCGGGAAGTGGCCCGCCACGTTCTGGACTTTCTTGGCTCGTAGCGGCCGCCTATCCGGGCAGGCCCGGGAACCCGGGCGTTGGTGATCCCGGCGTGCCGATCGCGAGGGCGAGCAATATTCCCATCCACAAGGTGAAGCCGACCCAGTTGTTGTTGCGAAAGGCGCGGAAGCAGCGCTCCCGGTCGCGGCCGGCGATCAGCCAGAGTTGCCCGCCAAACAGGCCCGCAGAAACCGCGAGTCCGATGAACCATGGCCAGGCAAGTTGCGCGCGCGTTCCGACCAGCAGCATCGTGAGCAGGAAGGTCAGCATGAGGATGCCGATGATGGGTCGGTCCGCATCACCGAACAGGATCGCGGTCGATTTTGCGCCGACCGCTACGTCCTCGTCGCGGTCGACCATCGCGTACTCGGTATCGTAGATCGTCGAAAACAGCACATTGCCGAGAAAAAGCAACCACGCGAGCGGCGGCAAGCTGTTGCCAACTGCGGCAAACGCCATCGGGATGGCCCAGCCGAACGCCGCGCCGAGCACCACCTGGGCCAGATGCGTCACGCGTTTGGTGAACGGATAGACGATCGCGAGTGCGGCGCCGATCAGTGACAGCTTGATGGTCAGCGCATTGGTGAACAGCACCAGCACGAACGCAATCGAGAGCAGCCCGCCGAACAGCAACATCGCCTCGCGGCGGGATACGCGACCGGCCACCATCGGTCGCCCGCGCGTACGCTCGACGTGCCCGTCCAGCCACGCATGGTCGGCGTAATCGTTGATGACGCAACCCGCCGAGCGCATCACGAACACGCCGAGTGTGAAGATGATCAGCAACCCGGGCGGCGGAAAATCGTCGGACGCTAGCCACAGCGCCCACCAGGTTGGCCACAACAGCAGCAACGCGCCGACCGGCCGATCGATACGCATGAGCGTCATGTATGCGCGGATTCGTTCGCGGTGCGGATCGGGCACGCGCTGCAGCATCCAGTCGATGACGCGGCGTGATTTTTCCGTCGCGTCAGCGGGATGACTGTCGCCGGCAGAGGCGGATCGTTGCGTGGGACGGGCGGCAGGCCGCAGGAATGAGGGCAGCGGCGCCGCTTCTGCAGTATCGCCCCGCGCCGCCGGGTTGGCATGCCGTGGGGCGGTTCCGGATCCGCTGGTCGCGGATTTGCGCGCTGCAGATCTCGCTGGTGCGGGTTTCGCTGGTGCGGGTCTCGCGGGTGCGGGTCTCGCGGGTGCGGGTTTCGTTGGGGCGGGACTCGCAGGTACGCGTTTCGTCGGTGAGGGTTTCGCCGATTCGGAGTTCGCTCGGGCGGGACTCGCTGGTGTGGATCTCGGCGCCGCACGTTTCGCCGGTGCGGATTTTGCTGGCGCGGATCGTGTTGTCGCCGCTGGTACTGACGCAGCCTTCGCAAGCGCGGACTTCGCCGCGGGTTTTGCCGTAGTGCCCGTGGTCGACTTGCGCGCTGCCGGCCGGCGCTTAGCACCAGTAGCGCCGCCGTCGGCAGAGTCCGTTATCTTGCCTTGGCTCTTGCGCGGCGCACGCGGGCGCCTGACAGGATCCGGACCGGGTGGGTCGATCTCACTCATGGTGAGCAGTTTAGCGATTCGCGTTGCACTTGGGCGGCGCGGCGATTCATGGCGAGCTTGCTAGACTCGCACAATTGCCTCGTGACACCAGGAGTCGGCCTGTGCACCAGCAGTTGCCCACCCGCTATCTCGCCTTCGCAATCGTCATAGCGCTTTGCATCCTTGGCATTGTGTTCTGGTCATGGGGTTGGTTCTGGATGACGCTTGCGATCGTTGCAGGCGTGCTTTCGCTGGTCGGGATCGTCGATCTCCTGCAACGCCACAATACGTTGCGGCGCAACTATCCGCTGCTTGCGCACATCCGCTACTTCTTCGAAGCGATCCGGCCGATGCTGCGCCAGTACATCGTGGAGTCGGACAACGAGGAAGTACCGTTTTCCAACGTGCAGCGCAACATCGTCTATCAGCGCGGTCACGATGCGCTGGATGTTCGGCCGTTCGGTACCGAACTCGACACCTACGCCGCGCGGTATGAGTGGATCAACCACTCGGTGGTGCCGAGCTGCATCGACAGCCACGATTTTCGGGTGACGATCGGCAACCAGTGCACGCAACCGTATTCGGCCAGCGTGTTCAACATTTCCGCAATGAGTTTCGGTGCGATTTCACCGAATGCGATCCGCGCGCTCAACGAGGGTGCACGACGCGGCAACTTCTATCACGACACCGGCGAAGGGTCGCTCTCGAAGTATCATCGCGAGAACGGCGGCGACATCTGCTGGGAACTGGGTTCCGGATACTTTGGTGCATGCGAAAGAGCCGGCGTGTTCAGTGCCGAAAAGTTCGTGGAAAAGGCCGTCCTCGACCAGGTCAAGCTGATTGAACTGAAACTTTCTCAAGGCGCCAAGCCCGGCCACGGC
>CAJDWV010000011.1_pt1 | contig 32876 bp, 28 predicted proteins | sample 7391731 | NCBI WGS metagenome assembly CAJDWV01 (sample SAMEA7055746, study PRJEB34461) | soil metagenome | biome: terrestrial ecosystem; feature: Peninsula; material: soil | place: Antarctica | collected 2016
GCACGATAGTCGCCCGACGCAGCGAAGACGCTGCAAGAAAGAGGGAGCGCCAGCGCAAGGCTGAGCGCTCCCATCCATCTCCCTGTGATTGCTGTTGCCCGCTGCATTGCCCTGTGCTGCGGCCCTTGGAATGTTGTGATCCTGTAAAATGGAGTCTGGCAAAAAAACAACAGTCGGTCAAGCATGGCGCGATCAGTGTCTCGATCTGATCGTTTGGGGCGGCTCAAATCCTCGTACGGGCGGTGGAAATTTCCGTCCCCGTCGACCTTCCTGTTCGTTGCGAAAATACAACATGACACACCACCAGCATTCCAAGGGCCCACCGCAAATATTGATGATCGCGGGCTCCGATTCCGGTGGCGGCGCGGGTATCCAGGCGGATCTCGCCGCCTTCGCCGCATTCGGCACGCACGGCCTGTGTGCGATCACCGCGGTGACCGCGCAGAACACGCGCGGCGTCACCAGCATCCGTACCATGGAGGCCGCGATCGTGCGCGGACCGCAACTGGAAGATTTGCTGCTCGACGGCGATACCTGCCGGCGATTTCGGCATGCGCGCATCGCCGGCAAGGCGCATGGCACGGGATGCTCGCTGTCCTCTGCGATTGCCGCCGGACTCGCCAACGGAGTGGAATTCGAGCACGCCGTTGCGGACGGCATTGCGCATGTCCGGCACGCACTGGCTGCCGGTTACCGACCCGGCCGCGGCGCGCTGGAGATTCTCGATCACCGTTTTGCGGGTCGTTAATCCAGCACGCGGCAAAGGCATTTGCAGGAAGCCCCCTGAATGCAAATTGCAAAGATGGTATTTTCACGCGCCCCACGTCCTCTCGTATCAGGAACACGATCACATGCGCTCGAACCTCCCTGCGTTCCTCGGCCTGCTGCTGGCATCCTCGGTGTGCCTCGGCACGTTCGCGACGTACGCCTCCGCCGCTGCCCCGCAGCAACCCGAGTTCACAACCCTCGCCACGCCACCGAACACCGCAACGCCGAGTACCGCACCAAGCACCACGGTCACCAAGCCGCATGCGCTGATCGAGCGCGCGCCGGTGGGCACTCAGACGATTGCGCAACTCCGGCCAGACGGTCGCGTTGAGATCAGTTGCCACACCCGGCCTCTGACGCAGCGACCGCTTGGCACGGAACGTACGCCGTGAAGACACTCGCACTCGGATTGCTGGCGTTCAGCGCCGCTCTCGCGTCGTCTTCCCACGCCGCCAGTGCAATCGCGCTCAATCCCGGCACGCCGATCAATTTCACGATTCCGGCCGGGAGCGTCACCAACAGCTATTACGTCGAGGTTCCCGCCGGTACCGATTCGGGTGAACTCGCGGTTGCCCTCGATTCGACCGATGGCGCGGATGTGGACATGTTGTTGCGTTACGGCACGCCGTTTGCGAACGGTCTGCTGCCGGGCGGCCGCATCGACTACCTCACGCTGTTTCGTTATGCGCAGTATCTGTCGGCGAGCGCCGGCGGCAACGAGAGCATTCGCATAACGCCGGCCAGCCACCAGCCATTGCGCAGCGGTCGATGGTATGTGTCAGTGATCAACGGCTCGCCACGCGCGTCCAGCGTCAACCTAGGCGCCTCGCTCACGACGATCGCCCACAACGCCGGCATCGTGGTGGATTTTGCATCGACGGACAGCGATTGTGACGTATCTCCGTGGAACGATGCCACGGCGGCCACCCCGCGCGGCGGCAATATGGGAACCACCATCGGACAGCAGCGCCGCAATGCCCTGAGCCACGCGACAGACCTGCTTTCGCAACGCATCCACTCACCGGTTCCGATTACCGTCCAGGCATGCTGGAAGCACCTCGGTGGCACCGACACACGCGCAGTGCTGGCCAATGCCTCGCCAACCTACATCACGCGCGGCGACCTGAATTTCCCGTCGCCGTGGCTGCCGGCGAACTACACCTGGTACGCAATCAGCGCAAACTCACGGCTGGGTGGAGCGCGCGCCTGCGCGCTGGTTGGGGGTGCATGCAATGAGCCGGATATCGTGGCGACATTCAATGCCGACATCGGCACTGCAGCGGTGCTGGGCGGCATGGATTTCTATCTGGGTCTGGATCCGGGCGAAGGCCCCGGCGACATCGCCGATTTCGTTTCCGTATCGATGCATGAGCTGACCCACGGCCTCGGATTTCTGGGCCTCGTCAACACCGATTCGGACAGCGACCATCTCGGTGCACGCTTCTCGGGCGAAGGTGACAGCAGCTACGACCCGCCCGGCTACGATGATGCGTTCTCCTCGCAGGCGGCTATCGTGCCCGTGCCGGTTCAAGTCGGGCTGTTCATGCCATTCCTGTCGCCGCTGGTCAGCGACGATGATCGCGCGGATGCGATGGTCTCCGGTACCGGACTGCGCTGGATGGGAGCCAATGCCGTGGAATCGCCGCTCAATCCGCATGCCGGACTGGCAGCGCCGTCAAGCTTTCCGCGGCTGTATGCACCGTGCCACAAGGATCAACCCGTCGATCCGTGCACCACCGAAAGCGGATCTACGCTTTCTCATCTGGATGAAGCCGGCGAGCTGATGAATGCATTTTATTCGGGGACTTCACGCTCACTGGGCTTGGCCAGCCCGATGCTCGACGCGGTCGGCTGGAACAATTCCCCGTCGCCCATTCCGCAGTACACGCGTCCAATGCCGAGCAACTGGTACGACCCTGTGCACAACGGACACGGTATCGATCTACGCCGCCTGGTCGCCGATCCCGATCTCGGCGACATCTACTATGTCGTGTTTTACACCTATGACGCCCAGGGCACCCCCGACATCTATACCTCGGTCGGACGACTCGTCGACGGTGCATTCGTCAGCGGTCCGGATGCCTACGGACATTCGCTGCAACACATCCGCTATGACGCGGCGAATCATCGCTCAGTACTCGACCCGAGTACCGGCGGCACGCTACTGATCGATTTCAACAACGCTGCCGCCGCGCCGGCTTGCCGCAGTGGCGGTGATCGCTCCGGTGCGGCGCAGCTGGCCGTCATGAGCTGGAGCATCGACAACGAGTCGGCGAACTGGTGCATGCAGCCGATCGTGCCGACCTCGCAGCATCCAGCGCCTGATTTCAACGGCATTTGGTACGCAGGTGAAGGCGATTCGGGTTGGGGTGTCTCCGTCCTCGACGTCGATCAATCGCCGGCGCGTTCGCATTTGACGACGGTCGTCTATTACCCGGATGCCAGCGGCACGCTGCGCTGGGCGATCGGGGAAAGCGGATCATTCACTTCCGGCACCCCCTTCCAACTGCTCGGATTGCACGGCTACTGCCGCCTGTGCACGCCGGTCGCACCGGTCAGCCAGCCGATCGGCGAGATCACGCTCACGCTGAACGCAGCGACCGCCGAACCGCCGGGCCAGGTACCAACCGGTATCAACCGCATCAGCATCGACGTGGGCTATGGCAGCGATACGCAGCGCTTCCAACGCACCAACCTGCCGTTCACGATGCAGTCGATCCCCGAGAACGGAGGAGACTGACACGCGCTGCGATACGCGCCGATCCAGCAAGCTGCAGCGCGGCGGAGAGACCTTCCGACCCGATGCGTATCTTGTGGTGCGCGAAGGACGAAGCATCGCGGCTGAAGTCGCTTCCTACAGGTGCGGCAAGGCCGTGTGCCCGATTCCCCGATGGTCAGCATGCCCGGATCACGCCGCCGGCAGATGCTCGATCAGCGCATCGGCAAAACTCGCCGTGGTGCCGGTACCGCCAACATCCGGCGTCGTGCGGTCCTTCGCGGCAAGGGTTGCGCGCAGGGAGGCATGAATGCGACGTGCATGATCCTCCATGCCCATGTGGCCAAGCATCTGTGCGGCACCGAGCAGCAGCGCGGCGGGATTGGCGATGCCCTTTCCGGCAATGTCAGGCGCCGAGCCGTGCACCGCCTCGAAAATCGCCGCTTCCGTCCCGATGTTGGCGCCCGGCGCAAGTCCCAGTCCACCTACCAGACCTGCACACAGATCGGAGATGATGTCGCCGAACAGGTTGGTGGTGACGATCACGTCGAACTGATGAGGGTCCATCACGAGTTGCATGCAGGTATTGTCGACGATCATCTCGTTGCATTCGATGTCGGGGTATTCCTTGGCAACTTCACGCGCGACGTCCAGAAACATCCCGGAACTGGTCTTCAGGATATTCGCCTTGTGCACCGCGGTGATCTTGCGTCGTTGCTGGCGTTTCGCCAGCTCGAATGCATAACGCACGATGCGCTCGGAACCGCGGCGCGTGTTGCGCACCAGTGATTGCGCAGTCTCGCCATCCTCGGAGAGCGTCTGGCCTTCGCTGAGATAAGCACCTTCGGTGTTCTCGCGAACGGTGATGATGTCGATGTTCTCGTAGCGTGCACGCGTGCCCGGAAATGAGAGCGCGGGGCGCACATTGGCGTACAGGTCAAAACGCTTGCGCAACTCGACGTTGATGGAACTGAACCCTTCGCCAATCGGCGTCGTGAGCGGCCCCTTGATCGCGATGCGCCGGCGCATGATCGTGTCCAGTGTCGCTTGCGGCAGCAGAGTGCCCTGGCTTTCCAGTGCCGTCACACCCGCCTCGACGGTTTCGTATTCGAGACCGATGTCCAGCGCGTCGAGCACGCGCAGTGTCGCCTGCATGATTTCCGGACCGATACCGTCGCCGGGGATGACCGCAATGGTTCTGCTCATGGAGTGGGAAAATCCTCGTATTGGAACGCGCGTCGCAGGCTGACGGGCGGCCGCATCTGCGCGGATCACGCAGGTGCAACGACGCGTCGGCCTTGCGGGGAGGTGCGGGGTCGCGCATTATCCCGGAATGGCTGCACTGGAAACAAGAAAATCGCTGCTCACGTTGCTGGCTGCCGTTCTCGCACTGGCGAGCGCAGATGCCCTGGCACAGGTCACCGATGCGGTGCAGGCGAGTACGCAATCGAGCTTTGATGTGTCACTCCGTTCGGCTTCACCGCTGTTTGGATCGACACAATCCATCGTCGTTTCCGGCAGCGCGCCCAGCGATTGCGTGCCCGGCTTCGATCGGCTTGTGCAGGATGAGAACGGCCTGTCAATCCATCTCAAACGCACCAATTCCGTTTGCGCGGCGACATCCATGCGGAAATTTCGCATCCCGGTGGATTTCAGCCAGATTGCCGGTGAAGCACTGGCGCCGATGGTGCATCCGACCTGGATATGGCTGGATGACAACCCACAGGTGCGCCTGGTCGCGTTCGCGCTGCTGGATGCCTCGGATCGCAACACCGCGCCGATCCCGGAGAATGGCTTCTGGTGGTCGCAACCGACGCGTGACGATGCCGCGTTGGCCGGCAGCGGCGTGAGTTTTGACCTGCAGAGCGGGCGACTGGCCGCGAGTCTGCTGAGTTTCGATGCGGTCGGCGATTCTTCCTGGCAGTTCGGCAGCGCGCCATTGTCCGGCCGCGTTGCAGACATTCCTCTGGTGCGCCTGGTACGCGGCGATCCACCGTTCATGGCAACCGGCACGCGTCCACTCGCGGAACCGGGACCGCGCCTGGCCATCGATCTGACCGGGCCGTCCACCGCCCACGCGTGGTTGATCCGTCCTCGCGCGGATCACTCACTGGAAGTTCGCAGCCTTGAACTTGCGCGCTCGCCGTTCATGGCGACGCCACCCGGGGGCGCATGGAGCGGACGCTGGGTGCTGGTGCGCGACGATGATACGAGCGCCGATGTCTACAATCTCAGTGGTTTCAGCATGATCGATGCGGAAACATTCCAGCTTGCCGATGCTGCCAGCGACGTGAATCTGGATTGCCGCCTGACCGCCGGTGCGCCGGTACAGCAAGCTGACTTCTGCACCATGGAGTCGGCCGGCGCCGAGATCGCAAGCTTCGATCAGGTCGGCCTGGACCGTCTCTCGGGACGCACCAGCGACGGCGTGGCGGTACAGTTGCTGCGCGCACGCTGACTGACGGTTTTTTCGGATTTTTCCTACAGGCAAAGGGGTATTCAGCCTCTTCGCCGCGATCGTGCTTGAGCGGAAACTGCGTGTCACCGGCGTCAACCGACACCGGATCAACCGCAGGAGTATCGATCATGAAATTTTCCCGTATCAGCTTGTCAGCACTGGCTCTGGCCCTTGTCCTGGGCTCGGGCGCAACCCTCGCACATGCCGAAGAAGGCCGGACCTTGACGCCGCAGCAGCAGCGCATGTCCGATTGCAGTCACGAATCAAAAGGCATGAAGGGCGATGAGCGACGCGCGTTCATGAGCAGTTGCCTCAAGGGCAAGGCCGCCCCCGCCAAGTCGGGCGCTGACAAGTCCGCTACCGCCAAATCCGCTACCGCCAGCTCCACAACGGGCTCCAGCCAGCAGAATCGCATGAAGACCTGCAATGCGGATGCGAAGTCCCAGGAGCTCAAGGGCGACGAACGCAAGGCGTTCATGAGTCAATGCCTCAAGGGCAAGCACAACGCCGGTTGATACTGCTCCATCGGCGCCGTGTCGGCAATGTGATTTCCGATACGGCTTGCCTTCAGCGCAGCGCGCAGCCACGCACCGCATTCCCGGGCGAAGCTGCGCGTTGCGCGCTACTTCCGTCCCGCGAAGCTATCCGTCGCCACAATCAGTTCATGTGTGTTGCCGGGTTCGAACGCCGAATGACCGGCGTCAGCGACAATGCGCAAATCCGCCTCGGGCCACGCACGATGGAGGTCCCACGCGCTGCGCATCGGACATACGACGTCATACCGTCCCTGCACAATGACTGCGGGGATATTGCGAAGCTTGTACGCATCACGCAACAACTGGTTATCGCACTCGAAGAAGCCGCCATGGATGAAGTAGTGGCATTCGATGCGCGCGAAAGCGAGCGCAAACGTGTCCTCGGCACTAGAGGCGATATGTGCCGCATCCTGATGCAGAAAGCTCGTAGCTCCTTCCCAGACCGACCATGACCGCGCCGCCTCGATGCGCGTTGCCTCGTCATCGGCGGTCAACCGCCGGTGATAGGCACTCAGCAAGTCGCCACGCTCGCTGGCCGGGATGGTGGCCAGATAACGCTCCCACGCATCAGGAAACAGCGCGTCGCAACCCTTCTGGTAGAACCATTCGAGCTCCCAGCGACGCAGCATGAAAATGCCCCGCAGTACCAGTTCGGTGACGCGTTGCGGATGGGCTTGCGCATAGCTCAGCGCCAGCGTCGAACCCCAGGATCCGCCAAATACCTGCCAGCGTTCTATGCCAAGGTACTCACGCAGTGTTTCGATATCCGCAACGAGGTGCCAGGTCGTGTTGTCGGTCAGCTCCGCGTGGGGCGTAGAACGCCCGCAACCGCGCTGATCGAACAGGATGATGCGATAGCGCGCGGGATCGAAGAACCGACGACATTTGGCGTTGCAGCCACCACCAGGACCGCCATGCAGGAACACCACCGGCTTGCCGTCAGGATTCCCGCATTCCTCGTAGTACAGACTGTGCAACGACGACACGTCGAGCATGCCGCTACTGTACGGTTCAATTTCAGGATAAAGCGTACGTCGATCGTCGGTCATTGCGAGTGCTCCACAAACGCGAATGCCCCACAGAAGCGGGGCGCCAGAGGCGCCGGTGGGGCGAGCAGCGGCACGCACGACGGAATCGATATGGATCGATAGGGAATCGATTTCCGGGCCCGCTGCACCCTTGATTCAGCCGTAATTGGTCGGGGCGGAGAGATTCGAACTCTCGACCCCCACAACCCCATTGTGGTGCGCTACCAGGCTGCGCTACGCCCCGATCGTCACGGCTGGCCGAATTGTATCAGAGGCGCTGCGTTCGATTACGCCGAAATGCAATCAGCGTTTGAGTATCTGCAGCACTTCCTCGAGTTCCATGCGTACCTGACGGGCGATCTGATTGGAGATGCTGGTTTCCAGGCGCGCCTGCTGTCCTTCCAGGCGCTGGCGCGCACCGGAAATCGTGAAACCCTCCTCGTACAGCAGCGAGCGGATCTGGCGAATCGTCAACACGTCATGACGCTGGTAATAGCGACGATTGCCACGTCGCTTGACCGGCTTCAAGTTGGTGAACTCCTGTTCCCAATAGCGCAGAACATGCGGCTTGACACCGCAAAGCTCGCTGACTTCACCAATCGTGAAATAGCGCTTCGCGGGTATCGCAGGAAGCTCGTTATTGCTGCCCTGATCCAGCATAGGCTTCGACCCGGACCTTTAGTTTCTGCCCCGGCCGGAATGTCACGACACGGCGTGCGGAAATGGGAATTTCCTCACCGGTCTTGGGATTCCGCCCAGGACGTTGATTCTTGAAATGCAGATCGAAATTGCCGAACCCCGACAACTTGATCTGCCGCCCCTGTTCCAGTGCCTCACGCGCAACCTCGAAGAACTCGTCCACGAATTCCTTGGCCTCACGCTTGTTGAGCCCGACGTCCAGAAAAATCCGTTCCGCCAGTTCCGCTTTGGTCAGCGCCATCCTATCCCCGCAACTTGGCCATGCACTCCGCTTCAAGCATCTCGACCGCAAGCCTTACATGGCGGTCTGCATCCTGATCGGTAAGCGTGCGCGAACGGTCCTGCAAAATCAAGCCCATAGCGAGACTTTTCGTTCCAGTTTCAAGATTCGGTCCCGCGTAGCGGTCAAACAGCAGCAGTTCGACCAGTATTTTGCCGACTGCGCGACGCACCACGCTCTCCACTGTCGCGAAGGAAACCTCTTCCGGTAGCGACATGGCGATATCGCGACGCAGCGACGGAAACTTCGACAACTGGCGTGCTTCAGGTACGCGCCGTTCGATCAGGGGCGCGATATCGAATTCGAAAACGTAGACATCCGTGTCGATATCCAGCGCGTGCTGCAGGCGCGGTGAAAGACAACCAATCCAGCCCAGGCGTGTGCCGTCACGGCTTATGGTGGCCGCGCGGCCACTGTGCAGCCAGTGCGGACCACCGGCGGCGACAGTGACATGGTCCGCATGATGCCCGGCCAGCGCCAGCAACGATTCGACGTCACCCTTGATGTCAAAGAAATCCATGACCCGGGTGGCTTCCGCCCATTGCTCGGACGCAACGGCGCCGCACGCGACTCCCGCGATTCGCGGAATCTCGAGCCGGTTGTCGCCATCGGCGTGGTAGCTGCGCCCCAGTTCGAACAGGCGCACGCGCGCGTTCTGTCGATTGAGATTGGTCTGCAGCGCGCTGACCAGGCCCGGCAGAAGGCTGGTGCGCATTACGGCGAGATCTCCCGAGAGCGGATTGGCAAGCGCCACCGAACCCTCGCCCATGCCCCAGATATCAAGGAGATCTGGGGCAACGAATGTGTAGGTGACCGCCTCCTGGTAGTCGCGCGCGACCAACTGTTCGCGCAGCGACATCAGCACAATGCGGTCCTCGGGCAGCGCCGGTGTTGCCGGCGCGCCCGCTGGCAGGCGCGCCGGAATCTCGGCGTAACCGTGGATGCGCGCTACTTCCTCGATCAGATCTTCTTCGGCGGTGATGTCGAACCGCGCCGTCGGTGCTACAACCTGCCATTCCGTCGCCTTCGTGCCCGCCGCATCGCGGGAAACCTGCATGCCGAGCGAGGCGAGAATGCGTTCCACCTCGCTGTCCTCGACGCTGATTCCGAGAACGGCGGCAAGCCGTGCTGCGCGCAAACGCACCCGATGGCGCTCGGGTAGATGTTCCATGCTCACCGACTCGCGCGAGGGACCCGCGCTGCCGCGGCCTATGTCGATCAGCAGTGCACTTGCGCGCTCCAGCGCGAGCATCGGCAGGTCCGCGTCCACGCCGCGCTCAAAGCGATGCGAGGCGTCGGTGTGCAAACCGAGGCGCCGCGCGCGACCGCTTATCACGCCGGGTGCGAAGTGTGCCGATTCCAGGAAGATGTTGCGAGTTTCATCAGTGACGCGCGAGTCATGCCCACCCATCAGGCCCGCCAGGGCGAGCGGTTTGCTGCGATCGGCGATGAGCAGGAAATCCGCGTCCAGCGCCACCTCGCGGCCATCCAGCAGCTTCAGGGTTTCACCTTGTAAGGCATGGCGCACGACAATATCACCATCGATCTTGTCTGCATCGAACGCATGCAGTGGCTGCCCGGTCTCGATCATCACGTAATTGGTGACGTCCACGAGCGCGCTGATAGGGCGGATCCCGGCGCGGCGAAGGCGCTTGGTCAGCCAGGCAGGCGATGCAGCGCTCGCATCGATGCCGCGAATCACGCGTCCACAGTAACGCGGGCAATCGGCCGCGGCATCGAGCCGAACGTCGATGGCGTCGTCGACCGTCGCGGCCAGCACTTCCCAACGCGGCAGACTCGCCTTCACACCAAACTCGGCAGCCACCTCAAGCGCAAGACCGCGCATGCCAAGACAATCGGCACGGTTGGGCGTGAGCCCGAGTTCGATGATCGCGTCCGGCAGGCCGAGATAGTGCGCCAGCGACTGGCCCGGAGGTGCGTCATTCGACAACTCGAGCAATCCGCTCGCGTCCGTGTCGAGCCCGAGCTCACGCGCAGAGCACAACATTCCATTGGACTCCACGCCGCGAAGACTGGTCGACTTGATGACGGTCCCGCCGGGAAGCACGGCGCCCGGCGTTGCAACCGGCGCGCACAGGCCAATGCGCGCATTGGGCGCACCGCAGACGATTTGCGCCTTGGTCTCCTTGCCTACGTCGACCTGACAAATCTGCAGTCGATCGGCGTCCGGGTGCGGCTCGATGATCACGATGCGTCCCACCACAATGCCGCCAAGCTGCGTGCCGATGCGTTCGACGGACTCGACCTCAAGCCCGGACATGGTCAAGCGCTCAACCAGCTCCTCATGCGAGGCATCGATCGGCACGAGTTCGCGCAACCAGTTCTCGGAAAATTTCATGGCGCGGAACCGGAATCTTGAGTATCGGTGTTTGCCACCAGCGAGGTAGCGTCGGCAAACGGTTGCCTGCGTGCATGCCGATTCCCGATTCCCATTTCCCGATTCCCGGCCCTCATGCGAACTGCCTCAGGAAGCGCAAGTCGTTCTCGAAGAACGCGCGCAGATCGCGCACTCCATAGCGCAGCATCGCGAAACGCTCGACGCCGAGGCCGAATGCGAAGCCGGTGTAACGCTCGGGATCGATGTTGCAGTTGCGCAGCACATTCGGATGCACCATGCCGCAACCGAGCACTTCCAGCCAGCGCGTCGAACCATCCTCGCTGCTCCAGCCGATATCCATTTCGGCGGACGGCTCGGTGAAAGGAAAGAAGCTCGGCCGCAGGCGCATCTCGAAATCGCGCTCAAAAAACGCCTGGATGAACATCGCCAGAGTTCCCTTGAGATCGGCGAAACTCACGTTTTCGTCAATCAGCAGGCCTTCGACCTGATGGAACATCGGCGAATGGGTCTGGTCCGAATCGCTACGGTAAACCTTGCCGGGCGCAATGATGCGCAGCGGCGGCTGGCGGCCGGCCATCGCGCGAATCTGCACCGGCGAGGTGTGCGTGCGCAGCAGCCTGCCGTCCGGAAAATAGAACGTGTCATGCATCGTGCGCGCAGGATGATCGGGCGCGAAGTTGAGTGCTTCGAAGTTGTGCCAGTCATCCTCGATCTCGGGTCCGTCGGCGCGTTCATAGCCGAGCCTCTCGAAGATTCCGCAGATACGCTCCATCGCGCGCGTAATCGGGTGCAGGTTGGCGCGTTCGGCGCGGCGACCAGGCAAGGTAACGTCGATGGTTTCGCTGGCGGCACGCGCATCGAGCGCCTGCTGCTCGAGTGTAATCCTGCGCTCGGCGATCGCATCCGTCAGTTTCTGCTTGATCGTATTGATGCGCTCACCAGCGACGCGGCGCTCATCGGCCGGCAGCTTGCCCAGTTGCTTGAGCGCAGCCGTCACGAAACCGGATTTGCCGAGCAACGCGACGCGTTCGGCATCCAGCACGGAAAGTGTATCCGCGTTTGCAACAGCGGCCAGCGCCTGGCCGATGCGTGTCGTCAGGTCATCCATCGCTGGTGTCCGCAAACAGGATGAAGCAGGAAGTGCGAAGTCAATCCGCCGGGATCCAGCACCGCGGGCGCGGCGCCGGACCAATCAACGCTTAGGCTGCCAAGGCGGCCTTGGCCTTCTCTGCAATCGCACCGAATGCCTTGATGTCGTGCACCGCGATATCGGCGAGCACCTTGCGATCGAGGTTGATGTCGGCCTTCCGGAGACCATTCATCAGGCGACTGTAGGAAAGGCCATACAGCCGTGCACCCGCATTGATGCGCACAATCCACAACGCGCGGAACTGACGCTTCTTCTGCTTGCGCCCGATATAGGCGTACTGCTCGGACTTGGTGACAGCCTGCTTGGCAACGCGGAATACCTTGCGGCGTGCGTTGTAATAGCCCTTGGCCCTGCCGAGGACCTTCTTGTGCCTGCGCCGTGCGACGACGCCACGCTTTACTCGTGCCATGGGTCAGTCCTCCTCAGACGTAGGGCAGCATGCGCGCGACGCGACCAGCGTCTTCCTTGCGCACATAGTTGGTGGCACGCAGACCGCGCTTGAGCTTGGTCGACTTCTTGGTGAGAATGTGGCTGCGAAACGCATGGCCACATTTGTACTTGCCGGACGCGGTCTTGCGAAAGCGCTTTGCCGCCGCGCGGTTGGTTTTCATCTTGGGCATGACCCAATCTCCTTTCAGGTTTTTAGTTGTCTACCGAGCGGTGGCGTTTGCCACACTTTCCATCCTGCTCGATGCGACGAATTCACCCGCGTTGCGGCGGGGGTTCCACTCAGCTTTTTTTCTTCGGGGCGATCATCATGACCATGAGCCGCCCTTCCATGCGTGGGTACTGCTCGATCACCGCCTCATCAACGATGTCTGCGGAAATCTTGTCAACCATGGCGCGACCCAGTTCCTGGTGCGCCATCTCGCGTCCGCGAAAGCGGATCGTAATCTTGACCTTGTCACCTTCGCCCAGAAAGCGGCGCAGATTGCGCATCTTGATCTGGTAATCACCAACATCGGTCGTCGGCCGGAACTTCAGTTCCTTGAGCTCGACCTGCTTGGTTTTCTTCCTCGCCGCGTGCGCTTTCTTCTGCTGGTCGAATCGGAACTTGCCAAAGTCCATGATGCGGCAGACCGGTGGTTCGGCGTTCGGCTGGATCTCGACCAGATCGAGTCCTGCTTCCTGCGCCAGCGCCAAGGCCTCTTCCCGACCCATGATGCCTGCCTGCTCGCCTTCGGCGTCGATTACCCGAACCTGTGGCGCGCGAATGTCGTTGTTGCGGCGATTACCCTTGTTGTCAGTGGCGATACGGTCTTCCTCCAGAAAATCTCATTACCAGCGGGAAAGCTTCGATGTCAGGATCGAAGCCGTTCCGAATCCACGCGTTCGGCGAACTCGGCCAGGGTCATGCTGCCAAGATCTTCTCCGGAACGTGCACGCACAGCCACCTTCCCCTGCTCCTTTTCACGGTCGCCCACGACCAGAAGCCAGGGAACCTTGGCCAGCGTATGCGCGCGGATTTTATAGCCGATCTTCTCGTTACGCAAATCGGGCTCGGCGCGCAGCCCTTGCGCCACAAGGCTTTGTGCCGCTTCGGACGCGTAGTCGGCCTGCGCGTCGGTGATATTGAGCACCACCGCCTGAACCGGCGCCAGCCAGGTCGGCAGGCTGCCCGCATGGTGCTCGATCAGGATGCCGATGAAGCGCTCCATCGAACCGACGATGGCCCTGTGCAGCATGACCGGCGTGTGGCGGGCCGAATCCTCGCCCACGTACTCGGCACCGAGACGGCCCGGCATCGAGAAATCCACCTGCATCGTGCCGAGTTGCCAAGTGCGCCCGATCGCGTCACGCAAGTGATATTCGATCTTGGGACCGTAGAAGGCGCCTTCGCCAGGCAGTTCCTCCCACTCCACATTTGCAGCACGCAACGCCGAACGCAGCGCCTCTTCGGACTTGTCCCAAGTTGCATCATCGCCGAGGCGTGGCTCCGGGCGCAGCGCAAGCTTGATCTGCACGTCGTTGAAACCAAAATCGGCATACACGCGCATCGCCTGCGCGTGGAACGCGGTGACTTCGGACTCGATCTGGCTTTCCGTGCAGAACACATGCCCGTCATCCTGCGTGAAACCGCGCACCCGCAGGATGCCGTGCAGCGCACCGGAGGGTTCGTTGCGCGTGCACGCGCCGAACTCGCCATAGCGGATCGGCAGATCGCGATAGCTGTGGAGGCCCTGATTGAAGATCTGCACGTGACCCGGACAGTTCATCGGCTTCAACGCGTAGGTCCGCTTTTCGGACTCGGTGAAGAACATGTTGTCCTTGTAATTGTCCCAATGGCCGGACTTCTTCCACAGTTCGACGTCGAGAATCTGCGGACAGCGCACTTCACCGTAGCCACTTTCGCGATACACGCCGCGCATGTAATGCTCGACGACCTGCCAGATCGCCCAGCCGCGCGGGTGCCAGAACACCAGGCCCGGCGCTTCTTCCTGCAGGTGGAACAGGTCCTGTTGCCTGCCGATGCGGCGATGATCGCGCTTTTCCGCTTCCTCGATGCGCTGGATGTAGGCCGCCAGCTGCTTCTTGTCCGCCCAGGCCGTGCCGTAAATGCGCTGCAACTGCTCGTTCTTTGAGTCGCCGCGCCAGTACGCGCCGGAAATGCGCGTCAGCTTGAATGTCTTGAGGAAGCGCGTGTTCGGCACGTGCGGCCCGCGGCACATGTCGACATATTCCTGGTGATGATAAAGCCCCATGTGCGTGATGTCATCGTCCATGTCGGCAATGAGGCGCAGCTTGTAGTCCTCGCCGCGCTGCTCGAAGGTCTGGATCACTTCCGCGCGCGGCGTCATCTTCTTGATCACGTCGTACTCGGTGTCGATCAGCTCGACCATGCGCTTCTCGATCGCTGCCAGATCCTCAGGCGTGAACGGGCGCGGATACCAGATGTCGTAGTAGAAACCTTCCTCGATGACCGGGCCGATCACCATCTTGGCGTCCGGATAAAGCTGCTTCACCGCGTGACCGACCAGGTGCGCCGTCGAGTGGCGGATGATCTCGACGCCTTCCGCATCGCGCGGCGTGATGATCTGCACGGCGGCGTCATCTTCTATCAGATCCACCGTGTCGACGAGCCTGCCGTCGACCTTGCCGGCCACGGTCGCCTTGGCCAGACCCGGGCCGATGGCGGAAGCGACTTCCTGCACCGTCACGGGATGTTCAAAGGATTTGATGCTGCCATCAGGCAGCGTGATATTGATCATGATCGTGCGCCGCGGCGCAGCTTAGGAGGAAGGCGCGCCATTTGCTGAAAGCCAAGGGGTGTGGCGACCGTGGGGATCGCCAGGAAGACGGAAGGTCTGCGATGCTGAATCGACGTCATAACAGGCGCCGCTTCGCCGCTTCAGTTATGCGGATTTCTGGTTGCCATGTCGCACACTCGATCCGCGATTGCCCGCGAACCACCTTGTCTGATCCAGATGAACAAAACCGCCTTCCGGGCCTCCCCCTGCGCGTACAACCCTCGTAACGGGGAACCCTGCGCAAACGGTATTCGCGCTGCACTGCGGCAAAACTAGAGCACAGCACCCAAGCTGTCAATCGTTGCACCGCAACATCGACCCTTTCGCAATGCGTTCAGCCTCCTGCAACGCTAAGCGGCGCAAGCCCGTGGGCTGCGCCGCTTAGCGTACAACTGGTGGGCGCGACAGGGATCGAACCTGTGACCCCTACCATGTCAAGGTAGTGCTCTACCGCTGAGCTACGCGCCCCGGAATCGAGGGCCGCGGAAAATAGCATAGCCGGCGATGGGTCACAACACGCCGACAGGATCCCATCATGCTACTTGACGAGGCGCCATGTGAACGGATAGCGGTAATTCTCGCCCGCGTTGGCCTTTAGGGCCGCGACAATGGTCAGCACTAGCCATGCGATAAACAGCACGAAACCGAGCGGCAAGACGATGAGTAGGCCGATGCCGAGCGTGATGATCGCGAATATCCACAGCGCCACCATCACGATCGCCACGGTGATGTTGAAATTGAGCGCCTCGCGCGCCTGCTCACCGGCGAACGCCATGGTGTCGCGCTTGATCAGCCAGACGATCAATGGACCGAGCACGCAGCCGATACCGGTGATGAACGCTGAGAAAGCGGATAGATGACCGAGCATTGCCCAAGTGCGCTGCTCACTGTCGACGACGATGTCGGACGGATTAACCACTTCGGGCTCAGGCGACACCGGAGGAGGGATTTGATCGTTCTCGTTCATGAATTGCTCCATAGTCGATGGACGTGATTACTGTCGTATAACGCCAACACACTGTCAAATGCCGAAAGGCATGGTTGAAAGAGTGCAAGAATTAGGTGTTTTCGTGGCAAATCACTGAGGACCGCGTGTTGCCGGTCAATCTCCGGCCACCGTCATCCGCCCCAGCAATATCGAGCCGGTGAGAATGTGCGAACGCTGGTCGATATCGCTGCCAATGGCCTGGATGCCTGCGAACATGTCGCGCAGGTTGGCTGCAATCGTGATCTCCTCGACCGGATGCACGATCTCCCCGTTTTCGACCCAGTAGCCGGCCGCGCCGCGTGAATAATCGCCGGTCAGCAATGACACGCCCTGGCCCATGACCTCGGTGACCAGCAGTCCGGTACCCAGCGCTTTCAGCATGTCATGGAAGGATCCTTCCATGGTCGGCTTCACCACGACGTTATGCACGCCTCCGGCATTGCCGGTGGTAACCAGGCCGAGCCGACGCGCGGAGTAGCTGCCGAGGATGTAGCGTTCGACAATGCCGGCACGGACCAGATCCGAATCGCGCGTGGCGACACCTTCCGCATCGAATGCCCCGGACGCCTGGCCGCGCGGAATATGCGGTCGTTCGCTGATGTCGACGAAATCCGGAAACACCTTTTTGCCGGCGTGATCGACCAGGAAGCTCGTCTTGCGATACAGCGATCCACCGCTGACCGCCGACAGGTAATGTCCGATCAGACCCCGCGCGATTTCCGACGCAAACAGCACCGGACATTCGCGCGTGCTGAGAGAGTGCGCGCCCAGTCGCGCCAACGTACGTTCGGCGGCGCGGCGGCCAATGCTTGCAGCCGGCGCAAAATCCGCGGCGCTGCGCACGCTGTCATACCAGTAGTCGCGCTGCATGCCGCTGGCATCTTCGGCAATCAACGAGCACGAGAGCATGTGTCGCGTGTCGCGCTCGCGGCCGCAGAAACCGAGCGAGTTCGCGTAGACCGACAACGACTCGCCAGCCTGCACCGATGCACCTTCCGAATTGCTGATACGGGCATCGTGGCTACGCCCCGCATCCTCGATTTCTATACCGATGCGTATTGCTTCCTCGGCGCTCAGCTGCCACGGGTGCCACAGATCCAGATCCGGAAAGCGCGTCGCGAGCAGATCCGCGTCCGGCAAACCGTTGGCTTCGTCCTCTTCGGTGTGGCGTGCGATGGCGCATGCATGCTCGATGGTCTGTTCGATCGACACCGGATCAAGGTCGGCAGTGCTCGCCGAGCCCTTGCGCTTGCCGAACAGCACGCTCACCGCAACGCCGCGATCGCGGGTGCGCTCGACGGTCTCCACTTCGCCAAGTCGTACATTCACCGACAGGCCCGCATCGATGCTGGCCGATACGTCGGCCTCGCTGGCACCGCGCGCGCGGCAGCGGCGCACGATATCCTCGACAAGATTGGCAAGATCATCCAGTTCGGCTGCCTCTCCGGGCACCCGGCTCGCCATCTGACTGGTGGCAACATCGTTCACGGCTTATCCTCGCGTTTGATTTTGTGATTTCGCCATCGCGGATTCGGAGCACATAACAGCTGAAGCCCCGTTCTGCGTCGCATTGATTCCATCCATCACGCTGGTGTTCTCCCGCGTGCGATTCCGCCGACCCTTCCGATGCCTAAATCCGAACAGACACCGATTGATCCAAACGCGCCGCCGAGTCGCAGCCAGCAACGCCGCGAGGCGCTGGATGTGCTGCAGGTCGCCGAGTCACTCGCGACCATGACCGATGCGCAACTCGCGCCGATTGCACTCGACGATGATCTGCTCGCGGAAATCCACCGCGCGCGCGCATTTACTTCGCACGTCGCGCGCAAACGCCAGGTACAGTTTTTGGCCAAACAGTTGCGACGCGACGAGCAGGCCACGCACAACGTGCGTGCGGCTCTGGAACAACAGCAACTGTTGGCCCGTCGTTCCCGTTTCGACCTGCATCGTGCGGAAGTCTGGCGCGATCGTCTGCTCGCCGAAGGCGACGATTCGCTGGGTGAGCTTCTGGCATCCCATCCGGACGCGGACCGCCAGCGACTGCGCCAGCTGATTCGTCAGGCGCTTGCCGATGCCAAAGCGGCCAAGCCGCCGCGCGCCGCGCGCGAACTGTTCCGCGTGCTGCGCGAGATGCTGAGCGACGATGCGGCGGAACAGATACAGGATGGCTGACCTGCGGTGCAACCCCGCGCGCGCCACTGGATATGAAACTCAAAGTGTCTCGCCCGCTGCTTCCTTCCCGCGCGCGCGGGGGAAGGAAAGAAGATGTGCGCCACGCTTGCGCAAGGAAATAAAACACGCGCCCAGCTGATTGGAAAACTTGACTCAAACTGCCGTACCACCAACCGTCATCGCATCGATGCGCAGCGTCGGCTGACCGACGCCGACCGGGACACTCTGGCCGTCCTTGCCGCATACCCCCACACCTTCGTCGAGCGCGAGATCGTTGCCGATCATCGAGACGCGCGTCAGCACCTCGGGACCCGAACCAATCAACGTCGCACCCTTCACCGGGCGCGTTACCTTGCCGTCCTCGATCAGATATGCCTCACTCGCCGAAAAGACGAACTTTCCATTGGTGATATCGACCTGTCCACCGCCAAAGTTCACCGCGTACAGGCCACGCTTGACCGAGGCGATGATTTCGCCCGGATCGTGCTTTCCGGCCAGCATGTAGGTATTGGTCATGCGCGGCATCGGCAGGTGCGCGAATGATTCGCGCCGGCCGTTTCCGGTTGGCGCCATGCCCATGAGGCGCGCATTGAGCTTGTCCTGCATGAAGCCTTTGAGCACGCCATCCTCGATCAGCGTCGTGCAGTTGGTCTGCGTGCCCTCGTCGTCAATGCTCAATGAACCACGCCGTCCGGCCAAGGTGCCGTCATCGACCACGGTGACGCCGGGTGCGGCAACGCGTTCGCCCATGCGACCCGCAAATGCCGAGGTACGTTTGCGGTTGAAATCGCCCTCCAGACCGTGTCCGATGGCTTCATGCAGCAGCACGCCGGGCCAACCTGGGCCTAGCACGACTGGCATCGAACCGGCCGGTGCCGCGACGGCTTCCAGATTCACGAGCGCGGTGCGCACCGCCTCGCTCGCCAATGCTTTCGCGCGTCCGTTGGCGAGCAGCTCCGGCAACGAGTAGCGACCACCACCGCCTGCACTACCCTGCTCGCGACGACCGTCCTGCTCGGCGATGACCTGCACGTTGAGGCGCACCAGCGGTCGCACATCGGCGGCCAGCGTACCGTCCGACGCAGCCACCAGAATCGTGTCGTGCGAAGCGGCCAGACTCACGATCACCTGCTGCACCCGCGCATCCTGCGCACGACAGAACGCATCAACTTCACGCAGCACCGCGAGTTTGGCTTCGTTGGAGAGGCTGTCGACAGGATCCTCGGCCGGATACAGCGCGCGGGTCGGCGCAAGCGCCAGGCCCTTGCCAGTGCCGGCGGCACCGGCGCGGGCAATCGCGCGTGCCGAGCTGGCCGCTTCCATGAGCGCTGGCAGCACGATTTCGTCCGAATACGCAAAGCCGGTTTTTTCGCCAGCCAGCGCGCGCACGCCGACGCCCTGCTCGATCGAATGATTGCCGCTCTTGACGATACCGTCCTCCAGCACCCACGACTCGCTGCGCGAATGCTGAAAGTACAGGTCGCCCGCGTCGATGCTGGCGCCCATGAGGCGTGAGAACACGCCATCCAGGTCGCTGGTGGAAAGCCCGCCCGGACGCAGTAGCCGCGCTTCGGCCTGCGCAATCAGATCGCTCATGAAACCTCGAAATCGTGTGAGAGTAGCAAACTACTATGGGGCGTCGACGGGCGCGCAACAAGGGCAGCCGGAATGATGTGGCAGGCCCATTTCCGGAGATTTGCCGTCGTACAACCCCACAGGGAGCCTATGGTTTTGGCCCGGGCTTTTCCTTGCCGATCGACTCGATCTCGGGCTTCTCCCAGGTTCCGCCTACGTGATAGCGCGATTGTGCCGCTCGGCCGAGCTGCTTGCCGAGCAGGCCCTGCACCACCAGCCCCGCCGCCGCGCCGACCGGTCCACCCGCTACTGCACCGACCAGCGGCAGGGTGGCGCCGGCATGCGGAGTTACCGTCATGATCTGATCGTATTCCTTGGCTCGCAGACCCGTACGCCCGGTGATCGCGATGTCCGCAGCCGAACTCTTGATCAGCAGATTGTCGGTCCAGGCGTTGCCATCGGCGAAACGGAAGTCCCCGGTGATCTCATTGAAACTGAAGCCGGAACGAAATATGTCGCTGAAGTCCAGCGAAAGCCGCCGCGGAATGTCGCGCAGCGACAACAGCCCGAATATGCGTCCGGCGCCCGGATCGACATCGAGAATACGCCCCTCGCCGACCTTTGCATGGAGTGTCCCGGTCAATTTTGCTGGCGCGAACGAAGTCGGCGGACCCGGCCAGGACGCATCGAAATGTGCATGCGTCACGCCGCCATCGACAAGTCCAGCAAAACCAAGTGAATCGAGCATGTTGCCAAGGTCACTCGATTCGATGTCAATGCCAAACGTCGACACGTTGCTGGCCGCGCTGCCTGTCCATGTCCCTGTCGCGGTGATTTCCAGGCCCGACGATTTCGCCTCGAGTGTATCGATACGCATGCCCTCGGCCGTGGGCACGCTCTCGAACCGCGCGCGGCCAAAGTGCGCGTTGTCCAAGCGAAAATCCTCGACCGACAAGCGCAGGGGCGGTAGCGTCGCCGGGGCCACGGTAGTGGGCTCGTCGGCATCAGCCGCATCCATTTCATCGGCCACATCCGGCACATACAAACGTTTGAAATCGGCGCTGATGGTCTTGTCGGCCGCGTTCGCGGCGGGTATTGCGATGCTGCCTGCGAGTGCGTCGCCATCGATATTCACATCGGTCGTGTCCGCGTGCACATCCACGCCGATCCGCGAATCACCGATCACATACTTGCCGAACCTCAAGTCATCCACGCGCAAATCGATGGACTTCAACGAGTTGCCGCCACCCAGGTCATTGCCCTCGGCCAGGGCGAGCCACTCGCTGGCATCAAGCACCGCAGCGCGCCCGCCGATGTAGACACCACTGTTGGCCGGGGCGACCGCGCTGTTCTCGCCAAACTCGATGCGCGCAGCGAGCGGCTTGCGCTGATCCGGGAGCCGCCCGCTGACAGCGATTCGCCGACCCAGGTGCGCGGAAAATACCTGGCCTGCAAATGGCAGTTCCAGATCCAGTCGGAATGGCAACACCGCATCGCGCGTCTTGGCAAGCGGTGCCGGCAGATGAATCACGGTGCCGGCGAGGTCGCTGGCCACCCATAGATGCCGGCGCGGCGAGGCAACCGTGTCGGTATCGTCGATGTCGAGGCCGATTTGCCAATCCGTCTCGCCGGGCATCTTGTCGACAAACGGCTTCAATTCGCTGACATTCTCGAATAATGCACCCACCCCTCCGCGCGTATCAAGACGCGCTTCCAGCGAATGCGCAGGATCGGAAACGTAGCCGCCGACAGCCATGCGGAGGTCGAGATGGCGGCCAGATGAAAATCCTGTGCGGCGATATCGAGATTGACGCCGGACAGCTTGACATTGCCATCCACCGCCAGGATGTCGCTTACCTCGTCGCTGATTGGCAGATGCGTCGTGACCGACACCTGCGCCTTGCCGCCAAGCGCCAGCGTATCGAGCGACTCCGCATGCTGCGCGCCAATTGGCGTGGCACGGAGAAACGCCATGAGCCGCTCAGCGCTGTCGCTGGCCTGCGCCTTGAGATCCAGCACTGGCGTGCCGAGGTCGGTCACGTGCGCGCTCACACCGGTGGCATGCACACCCGACACCATCGCAGCGCTGGCTTCCGCATCGAGACTCACACCAACGAAATCCGCGGTGGCGTGCACGTGCTCGGCGCGCGGCCAATCCGGATGGAAATCGAACGTCACGTCATCGACCTCGCAACTTGCCTCGAAACGCCCAGCGTGATTGTCGAACGGCCAGTCGTCCAGATCGCCATGCACCACAACACGACCGCCCACAACCTTGCCCGAGACCAGCGCGCGATCCAGCCATTCGACGACGGCTGGCGGCATGACATTGATCGGCCAAAACAGCTTGGCGGCGGGCACCTCGGCGTGGGTCACGACGGCAGACAGATCCAGTACGGGTCGCGATCCATCACCCTGCAAGTCGATACCGCCACGCAACTCGCCGCCATAGCCCTCGCCATCGAAATCGATATGATCGGTCGCAACCCGCCATCCGGTCCCCGCGCGCCACGCCACGACATCGCCCCCGAACCGTGAAAACACGAACGACTTGCGGAAGACGTGCGGATAATCGATACGCAGCGCCTGTTGCGGAACTTCCAGCAGCAAGGCGCCGGCATCACCGAGCAGGCGTGCGTGAGCAAATTCGATGCCGGGAACGACGCCAACGGATCCGGTGCGCAGCCCATGCAGCTCGCCCGCGACGGAAAACCGGTCGGCAGAGGTGCCATCGAACTGGCCGGATGCGAGCTGGCCGCGCGGTGCAGCAGCGTACAGCCACGCCCGAAGTCCTGCCGGGACGCTTTCGCTCAGCATGGCAAGGCTTGCGAGCGAGCCAACGGCGATGTCGCGTGCAGCGCCGCGACATCGCGTGGGAGGGCGCTGGTCGCAGGCTACGGAAACCGCACCACCACCAGTCGCCGAGAGCGGAGATGCTTCGACCGTGAAATTGGTGATGTCGACACGCCAGTCGTTTGCGGATGTCTGCAGACTCGCAACCAGTGCGAGTCGATCCAGATGGGTCCGTGGCGCCACATCGATACCGTCATCCACGTGCACCGTAGTCACGCTCGCGAACGTCACATTGGCGATATCCAGGCGCGCGCGCAGTTCGTTGATTCGCGCGTGGTCCAGCGATGCCCAAACCTGCGCCGTGCCGGACCCTTCGAGCAGCGCCACGCCGTCGACCGGCTGCGACCCCGATAGCCGCGCCAGCTCAAGATTGCGTCCGCCGACATAGATGTCTCCAGAGCGTGTGGCTAGATCCAGTTCAGCCACCAAGTCCAGCGATGCCGCATCGCTTCGCTCGCGTTTGACGTGGCCGAGCAGGCGCAACGACGAACCGCCAAGGTTAACTATGCGCAACTCGGGAACACGCAGTTGCAGATGCAGATCGTGCGACGGGTCATTGACCGACAGCGCGACGCGGCTCAGCACCAGCGCGCCGAGCGAGCCCATCGAAGGCGTGCCGCCATCGCCGGAAACCAGTCCACGCAATTGCCAGCGCCCGTCGGCCGCACGTTCCAGCGATATGTCGAGATCGCTGACGCCAAGTTCATTCCACGCACGATTGCGGCGGAATACAGCGAATAGATCGAAGCTCAGTTGCGCATGCGGGATCTGGAATGCAGCCGCCGAATCCGTCGGCGCAATCTGCACGTCATCGAGAGTGAGTCGCGGTCCCGCCCCCACCCAATCCGAATCGATGTGTCCGATGCGGACCGAACGATCGAGCTTTTGCGACAACCAGGTTTCCACCCGGTCCGGATTGCGCGTCAGCCACGGCAGTGCGAGCTGGCTGATGCCGACCAGCACCGCAAGACCAATGACGACCGTCGCGAACGCGGCGGACACAAAACGTCGCGCATGGCGAATGTGCCGCCGCCATCGAGTCATCGACGATCCGAGCCAGCCATGCCCGGAAAATATCCAGAACAATGCGATACGCCCGGAATCACTCGCGCAGTCCGGTCCGCATCCGTCCTACAGCAACACGACATCGTATTGTTCCTGCGAGTAATGCTCCTCCGGCTGGAAACGGATCGTCTTGCCGATGAACTCTTCAAGTTCCGCAACTCCGGCCGATTCCTCTTCGAGGATGCGCGCGACGACATCCGGCGCCGCGAGCACAAGCAGCTTCTGAGCCTCGAACTGACGCACTGCGCGGGTGATTTCGCGGAAGATTTCATAGGTCACGGTTTCGGCGGTCTTGATGCTGCCACGCCCGCCGCAGGTCGAACACGGCTCGCACAACTGGCGCTCCAGACTTTCGGTGATGCGCTTGCGTGTCATCTCCACGAGCCCCAGCGGAGAAATTTCATAGACCGTGGTCTTGGCGTGATCGCGCGCGAGCGATTTTTCGAGCATGCGCAGCACCTGGCGCTTGTGCTCGGCATCGATCATGTCGATGAAGTCGATGATGATGATGCCGCCGAGGTTGCGCAGGCGCAGCTGACGCGCGGCTGCCTGTGCCGCTTCTAGGTTGGTCCGGTAAACCGTTTCCTCCTGGTTGCGCGTGCCGAGAAACGCACCCGTGTTGACATCGACCGTGGTCATCGCCTCGGTCTGGTCGACGACCAGGTAACCACCGGATTTGAGCGGAACTTCCTTCTTGAGCGCCTTCTGCAACTCGTCCTCGATGCCGTACAGGTCGAAGATTGGACGCTCGCCCGCGTAATGTTCCAGCCGTTCGGCCAGTTCCGGCATGAAGCGGCGAGCGAACTCCCTGGCGCGGTCGATCGATTCACGTGAATCGATACGCACCTTCTGGACACCCGGGCGCAGCAGATCGCGCACCGCGCGTAGCGCGAGGGGTAATTCCTCGTACACGCGATCCCCCACACGCGCCACGCGTATCGCCTCGCGCACCGCCGCCCACAGCTTGTGCAGATAGTCGACATCCTCGCGGATTGCGTCACCGTTCTGACCTTCGGCATTGGTACGCACGATGTAGCCGAGCCGGTCCTCGCCTTCGATTGATTCCAGTTGCTTCTTGAGGCGCATGCGTTCGGCCTCGTCCTCGATGCGTGCCGATACGCCGAGTACCTTGCTGTACGGCAGCAGCACCAGATAGCGCGAGGGAATAGAAAGGTGCGTGCTCAGGCGTGCGCCCTTGCTGCCGATCGGATCCTTGACGACCTGGACCACGATTTCCTGTCCTTCGTGCACGAGTTCGTTGATCGGCGGCGGCGGCGTCGCGGGCGGATCGCCATTCTCGGCGACATCGGCCACTGGCGTGCTGATGCGCACCACGTCGGAGGCGTGCAGAAACGCGGCGCGTTCCAACCCGACATCGACAAAAGCGGCCTGCATCCCGGGCATCACGCGTTTGACCCGACCCTTGTAGATATTGCCGACGTAGCCGAGCCGGCTGGCCCGCTCCACGTGCACTTCCTGCAACATGCCGTTCTCGACCAGGGCCACGCGGGTCTCGCGCGGCGTGACATTTATGAGGATTTCTTCGGTCACGGGATGTCAGGAAAGGCCAAAGGGATGGTCGAGCTTGAAAATCATGGGCGCACGCCACGACTCGTGGCTGCATCGTTCTTATAGCTGCAGCAGCGCCATCTTGTCGAATACCGATGGGCGCGGCTGTTCAGCGAGGTTCGCCGTGCCGCCCCAGAAGCTGCGCAGTTTCGAACAGCGGCAACCCCATGACACCCGAATAACTGCCCGAAAGGTGGCGAATGAAAACCGCGGCGCGCCCCTGAATCGCGTAGGCACCAGCCTTGCCGCTCGATTCGCCACTGGCGACATACGCTGTGATGTCCTCTTCGGTGAGGTCCATGAACGTGACAATGGATTCGCACAACGCAGACTCAATGCGCTGCCCCGACACGCAGCAAACACCGCTCAACACGCGATGGGAGCGGCCAGAAAGACGACACAACATGTCCGTAGCGCTCGCTTGCGAGACTGGCTTGCCGAATACCTCGCCATCCAGCACCACTTCGGTGTCAGCACCGATCACTACCGAACCCGATTGACCGCTCAACGCGTAAAGTCCAGCGCGAGCCTTGTCGCGCGCCACGCGCCCAACGTAGCCTTCAGGGGATTCGCCCGGTCCCCAGCGCTCTTCGACCTCGACTTCCAGCACGGAAAAATCAAGGCCGATCTGGCGCAGCAGCTCGGCACGGCGAGGGGAACGGGAAGCGAGATATAGCATGACGGAACATGGCGGAAAACCGGATCGTAACAGGCTCGACACGCGCGGATGCCCAACCTTTGCCACTGTGCGGCTCCCCCGGTCGCCTGCAGAATGCGCGTCCCCGCCACGGGTTTTGCGGCATATTGCTTCGACCCACCCCATTACCGACCCACCGATTCTCCCCTGGAGTTGTCGCATGCGTTCGTGGACTGCCCGTTGTTGCCTGCTGGTTTCCATCACCCTTCTCCCCTTCGTCGCGGCCGCGGCGAATCCTGTCGTCTTCAGCCCTGCCGATGTCTTCCAGTTGCAATGGGCCGATCATCCTCAGATCTCGCCAGACGGCAAACAGGTCGTCTACCAGCGTGACTGGTTCGACATCATGAAGGACCGCAAACGCAGCAACCTGTGGATCGTCGGGAGCAACGCCAGCGACAACCGGCCGCTGACCAGCGGTTCCAGCAACGATGCGGGAGCGGCGTGGTCGCCGGACGGCAAGCGTCTGGCGTGGATTGCTGCCGAAGACAGCAAGTCACAGATCTTCGTGCGCTGGATGGCGAGCGGCGAATCGGCTGCAATCACGCACCTTACGGAATCGCCGCGCAACCTCACGTGGTCGCCGGATGGCCGATCGATCGCGTTTACGATGCGCGTGCCGGCAGCGCCCACCGTGCTTGCGCAGATGCCCCCGGCACCCAAGGGTGCCGAGTGGGCACCGCCGGTGCGGCTGATCGACCGGGTTATCTATCGGATCGATGGCGGCGGCTATATCGATCCCGGCTACACGCACGTTTTTGTGGTTTCCGCCGATGGCGGTGCGGCACGCCAGATCACCCATGGAAAGCACAACTTCAATGGCACGCCGAGCTGGACCGGTGACAGCCGCGGCGTGATCGTCTCTGCGAATCTCGCCGACGACTGGGAATACGAACCGCTGGAAAGTGAGCTGTACCGCATCGATATCGCAACCGGCGCGCTCAAGCGCCTGACTACGCGCAAGGGCCCCGACAACCATCCGATGGTGTCACCGGACGGACGGCAGCTTGCATATCTGGGCTTCGACGATACCGGCAAGCCGTGGCAGGCCGCCCATCTCTACATACTGGATTTTTCCACCGGCAAGTCGCGCAATATCACGCCGGACTTCGATTTCGACGTGGAAGATCCGGCCTGGGACGGCAATCGCGGGCTCTACTTTCACTACGACGACGCCGGCATAAGCCGCATCGGCTGGCTTGCCGCCACGGGCGGTGCCGTCAAGACGATTGCCAGCGACTTTGGCGGAACGGCTATGGGGCGCCCATATCCGGGCGGCGCGATGTCGGTCGCCAATGGTCGCGTCGCCTACACGCGCGGCACCAGCGAACGCGCCGCGGACGTGGCAGTGGTCGACAGGAACGGCCTATCCCGTGTCCTTACCGATCTCAACGGCAATCTGCTCGATCACAAGCAGCTTGCGACGATCATGCCGCTATCGGTGAAGTCTCGCGCCGATGGTCGTGAAATCGGCGCCTGGATCGCGACGCCACCCGGCTTCGATCCCAATCGCAAGTATCCCCTGCTGCTTGAGATCCATGGCGGTCCTTTCGCCAATTACGGGCCGCGGTTTGCGCCGGAAATCCAGCTCTATGCGGCGCACGGATATGTGGTGGTCTACGCCAACCCGCGCGGTAGCACCAGTTACGGCAGCGAGTTTGCGAACCTGATCGAAAACGCCTACCCGGGCAAGGATTACGATGACCTGATGGGCGTCGTCGATGCGGTGATCGCGCGCGGCTCCATCGACACGTCCAACCTGTTCGTGACCGGCGGCAGCGGCGGCGGCGTGCTGACCGCCTGGATCGTCGAGTTGCCAAACCCGTCATCAACTGGGAAAGCTTCGTGCTAACCTCGGATTTCTACACGATATTTTCCCGCTATTGGTTCCCGGGTCCGCCGTGGAAAGGCGACAACCGCCAGAACTACATCGAGCGCTCACCCCTCACCTATGTCGGCAATGTCAAAACACCGACGCTGCTGATCACCGGCGAGGCTGACCATCGCACGCCGAGCTCGGAAGCCGAGCAGTTCTACCAGGCGCTCAAGCTGCGGCGCGTCGATACCGCCCTGCTTCGCATTCCCGGTGCGTCGCATGACATCGATGCACGCCCGAGCAACATGCTCGCCAAGGTCCTCAACACGATCGGTTGGTTCGAGAAGTATCGCGCCGCCGCAAATCCCTGAGGAATCATGCACCGCAAATCCGGTGCACTCATGGTGATCGCGATGCGTACCTGATCAAGGGGATGACGAAACCGGTGGGCGGCTTTCCGGAACCGCCGTGCGACGGCGTGCGAAGTAACTGGGCGCACGATGCGTGACAGGTACTCGCACGGCACGGATGCCGCGCGTGCGGCTGCGCGTGTAAACATACACAGTGGCCGGCGGTACATTAACCCAGGCGATACCGCCGCGACGCACGGCGAGACCGAGCTCGGCGAGCAATTCGCGCGAAACCGGGCTTGCCGGTCCATAAGTGAACTGGATAAAGCATCCTTCGGGAGACATCACCGAAAACGCGGCTAGCAGGATGCAGCGCTGTGTCGCGCGCGACATCGACAGCAGCCCGAGCCCGCTCACGATCGCGTCGACCGATTGCGGTGCTCCGGCGTGGCGGCTGGCAAGCAGCGCGGCAAGTTCGCAGGCATCCCCATGGATGACTCCGACACCGGGAAACCGGTGCGACAACAGATCATGCAGCGCGGGATTGAGTTCGACGACCAGCAGATCCTGTGGCGCAATCCCTTCCTGCAACAACGCACGCGTGAAAACGCCGGTGCCGCCGCCAAGTTCAACGACGCGCCGCGAGGATGCGGGCAATTGGTTGACCATCAGCCGGGCAAGGTGGCGACTGGATGGCGACAGCGCGGCAATGCCGAACGGATTGCGCAGCCATTGCCGGAAAAACATCCAGCCGAACCCCGAATGCGGGCACGCAGGAAGCTGCGCTTCGAAATGTGTCGTCATGCAGAGTGTCCCCGCGAATTCGATAGCTCATCATAACGCGGGGACTGTTAAGAAAACGGATTTCGGATGCTGTCCGCCGCCGCGCAGCCGCTCAAAAGCGCGCGTTGCCAATCAAGCCCGAAATGCAAGGAATTTGCTGCGTAACGCGCTGCCCGCGCGATAGTCGGAAATCACGCGCTGGATCATAGCCTGCGAGTCATGCACGCCAGGTGATTGCGAGGCGAGGCGGCTCTGCCGCAAGCAGGCACAGGTAACACGCGCGAAGAGCTTTCCTGCCCGGAACGGGCGAATTGCAGGAGCGGCGAGTAAAGGCCCGAACGCTGCCTGCCCGGACTCGATCCGGAGCAAGCAGCGTTCCATATGGTGTTATGGACCGCGATCGTAATACGAGGCGCGATGCCCGTTGCCGCGATCCCGATGGCCGTAACGGTCATTCGCACGATAGCTGTTGCCGCCACGGTAATAACCGCGGTCGGAGGAGTAGCGCGGGCCGCTCTCGTAGGACACGCTGCGATACACACGTCGCACCGGTGCGCTGTAGTACACCGCGCCGTATGCAGGGTAGGAATTGTAGTAGCCGCCGCCATAGCTGGCGCCATAACCGCCGTAGCCGTAGCCGCCATAGTTGCTGTAGCCGCCGTAGCCGCCATAGTTGCTGTAGCCACCGTAGCCACCGTAGCCACCGTAGCCACTGTAGCCACTGTAGCCGCCGTAGCCGCCGTAGCCGCCGTAGCCGCCGTAGCCGACATTCGCGTAGCCTGACCAGCGGTGACCGTGGCCATAATCGGAATAGCCGATGCCGATGCCAGGCAGGCCGATGCCGATACTGATATGGCTACGTGCGGACGCAAGCGGTGCCAGCGCGATGGCTGCACACGCGAGACCGGCGAGGGTGAGGACTCGAAGACGCGAACGGGTTCGTGTCGTGGTCATGATGCTGCTCTCCTGCGTAAAAATGCATGTCTGAAACGCAATGGTGCTTGGATAGCATAATCCGGGTTCGGGACTGAATCCCGACTGACTGGACGGGCCTCGATTCAGGCTAGCGGTTGTAGCTCGAAAAGCTTGTGAATCCGCGGGTTACGTACGAAATCGAACGGCACACTGGCGGCGCTGAGGTCTGTGACCTCGAACCGGGAGCGCACCTCGTCGTCGAGGGAGAAGCGCCGGAAATTGTTCGAGAAAAGGATACGTCCGCCAAACGCCAGTCGTTCGCCACACAGGCGCAACAACTGCGCATGATCGTGCTGCACATCAAAATCCGCGGCGCGACTCGAATTGGAGAAGGTCGGCGGATCGACGAAGATCAGGTCGTACTCGCCGCGGTCATGCCGCAGCCACCCCATCGAATCGGCCTGCACCAGTTCGTGCGCCTGGCCGGCGGTCAGATTGTTGAGCGCCATGTTGCGTGCCGCCCAGTCCAGGTAGGTTGCGGAAAGATCCACGCTCGTCGTGCGTCGCGCGCCCCATGCGGCAGCGTACACGCTCGCCGCACCCGAATAGCAGAACAGGTTCAGGAACCGAGTTCCCCTTGCGTGCTGCGCGATCAATTCGCGCACTGGCCGATGATCGAGGAACAGACCGGTGTCCAGATAGTCGAACAGGTTGACGCGAAAACGCAGCCCACCTTCCTCGACAATCAGGAACTCACCGCGCTCGTCCATGCGGCCGTATTTCGCGCCGCCTTTGCCGCGATATCGCGTCTTGACCGCAATCCGCTCGCGCGGGACCTCGAGCGCCATTGATGCGGCACGCACCAGTTCTCCGATGCGCGCACGCGCGATGTGCTCGGGGATGTCGGCGGGCGGCGCATATTCCTGCACGTGCAGCCAGCGCTGGGCGCTGACTGTGTTTTCGTGCAGCCCGCCAGAACTATCTGCGCGTTCGACTCCGATCGCGGTGTAGACATCGATCGCGGCGGCGTATTCGGGCAGATCGGCATCGTAAGCACGCCAACAGGTAACCTCCTCGCGAGCCAAGCGCTTTCGCAGGTGACGTGCGTTCTTGGCAATGCGATTGGCGACAGCCTCGGCACCCGGCGACAATGGCTTGTCCGCGACTTCTGCGCGCGGCTTCGTCGCATGGATGTCAAACAGCAGCAACCGGCATTCGATCGCGCCGTTGTAGAGCGTGTACTTGCGGTGCGCCCGCAACCCGAGCGCGTGGCCCAGTTCCTCGTCCGCTACGATGATCGCGGCATCCCAGCCGACGAACTCCTCCTGCAACCGCGCACCAAACGCGCGATACATGACAGCAAGATCCGCGTTCGCGCCGAGTCGCTCACCATACGGCGGATTGACAATCACCAAGCCAGTCCCGAGATCTACGGGTCGTACGAGCGATTCCGCGTCGCCCTGCACAAACCCGACAAACCCGGCAACGCCGGCGGCATCCGCGTTGGTGCGTGCGAGCTCGATCATGCGCGTGTCGCGGTCCGCACCGAGAATCGTCAGCCGACACGCCGCCAGTCCACGTTCGGCGCGCTCGCGGGCCTCCTCAAGCAATCCGTCCCACAACGCTGCATTGTGCTGATGCCAGCCGAGAAATCCGAAATACTCGCGACGTAGACCAGGGGCGACATCGGCCGCCATCAGCGCGGCCTCGATCGGCAGTGTTCCCGAGCCACACATCGGATCGACCAGCGCGCCACCCGCTTCAGCCATCGCGGGCCATCCGGCGCGGATCAACATGGCGCATGCGAGGTTCTCCTTGAGCGGCGCCTCGCCCTGACCGCGTCGCCAGCCGCGCCGATGCAGCGGCGTACCGGCAAGATCCAGAGACAGCGTCGCCCGGTTACGGCGCAGCAGCACATTCAGCCGAATCGACGGCGTAGCCGTGTCCACGCTCGGACGACCGCCGGTGGCGGCGCGGAACTGATCGACGATCGCATCCTTGACGCGCTGCGCAATGAATCGCGTGTGCGTGAGCTGGCTCGAATTGCTGATCGCATCGACCGCCAGAGTGTCGCTTTCACCCAGATGCTGCGACCAGTCGATTGCCGCGACACCGCGATACAGCGCTTCATCGTCCGCGGCGTCGAAGCTGTCCAGCGGCATCAGAATGCGACTGGCAAGCCGCGACCACAGGCAGGCGCGATAAGCCAATGCAAGTTCGCCCGAGAAGTGCACGCCTGACAGCGCTTCGTGTGCATCCTCGGCGCCAAGCACGAAAAGCTCGTCGCGCAGCAGATACTCCATGCCCTTGGGACACGTTGCGAACCAGCGCTGCACTGTGGTCACGTCTACTTCAATCCAGCGCGCGCAGGAACTGGCGAAAAGCCTCACAGCAGAAAGCGACGTGTTCGGAGAGACGATGTCCGTCGTTGACCAGATGCAGGGTATCGCCGCGCCCGCGCGCGAAATCGATCGCCGCATCGACCGGGCACAGGTCATCATCCCAACCGTGCACCAGGGTGGTCGGCACGGCCGCCGCCTCGAACTCGCTCGGGTAGCCTTCGATCGACACCGGCAGCGCGAGGAGGAACAGGCCACAGGCCTCGCGCTTCAGCGAAGCAAAGCCGGACACGAATGCACCCATGCTGGAACCGGCAAAGACCACTCGGGCGCCAACCGGCGCGTTCTCGACGCAACGCGTGATGCGCGCATCGATCGCCTCCGGATCGCGCTGCGCATCCACATCGCCATAGTCGGGCCGCACGCTCGCCCAACCGAGTTCGTCGGCCACCTCAGCCAGTGCGCTCACCTTGGTCGCCTGCGGACCGCTTTCCAGTCCGTGTGAAAGAACAATC
>CAJDWV010000026.1_pt1 | contig 31833 bp, 28 predicted proteins | sample 7391731 | NCBI WGS metagenome assembly CAJDWV01 (sample SAMEA7055746, study PRJEB34461) | soil metagenome | biome: terrestrial ecosystem; feature: Peninsula; material: soil | place: Antarctica | collected 2016
GCGCCGAGCGCCGCCTGGTATTGCACCGTCACGGTGTTGTCGACGGGCTTCTGATGACTGACCTGGAAGCGGAACAGGCTGAATTCGCTGTTGCGCCAGGTGAGTTCCACCGTACTGGAAGTCGGATCGAATGAGCTCGCATACGGGCCGGCGCGATCCGCGCCCCACAACCGGCCATAGCGATAGCCTGCGTCCCAGGTACGGTTGAAGCGATACACGGCCTCCGCATAAAAGCCCTTGCGGTTGCCGGTCCACGGTTGCGCGAGACCGGAGTCGCTCGACTCGGCGAGGCTGAAATCAACCGGCTCGGCGAACGATGGCTGATAGGTACCATCGCGCCGGTCGACCAGATACTCGCTACGCAGCAGCAGCCCACCTTCCTTGAAATTGCCGTGCGGTGACCATTTCCACGTGCCGTCGGCGATATACACCCGGGTCTTTCCGTCGAAACCATCTTCGCCACCGCGCACATCCGCCTGCAGCATCGACAATCCTGCGAACCAGGCATTGCTGACGCCGACATCGCCGCCCGCATGCATGTAGACCGTATGCGCGCCCACCCCGCCATTGGCTGCACCATTGGCAGGATACTTTGAGCCGCGAAACGCTTCCGTGCCGAACTGCAGGAAGATGTCGGTCGGCGCTACCCACTGCAATTGGACGCCGTCATCACCGTACTGATTGCCGAGGAACGCCTGGTAGGCCAGCGGACGTGTACTGAAGAAATCGGTGTGCGTGTGATGGCTGTTGAGATAGCCGATATTGGAATAGAAGCGTCCGGCACGCACCCCAAGCCCATTCGGCAACGCAGTCGTATCGATATACGCTTCCTCTACGCCCAGATGATCCTCGCCATCCTCGGTTTCCGCAGTGACCGTCAACTGTCCGTAGAACTTGTCGTCGATATTGGCCGCCAACGACACCTCGCTTTCGCCGAGCGAGAGGCCTTGCGGAAGCGGACCGCCCTCGCCGACGATCGGAAAGCCCGGGCGCAGCTCGGCGTTGTCGGGATTGGAATGATGCGTATAGAAACCGTTGAGAATGACCGAAATCGCCGGATTGAATGCATTGCCGGTAGCAATGCCCGAACTGCGCGACGAACTCGCTGCCGGTGCAGACACTGCAGCTACTTGCGAGTCGGCCTGTTCGGCTTTCATCGCGTCGAGCTCTGCACGCGCGGCCTTCGCCGCAGCCAGTGCCTCGGCGGCCTGTTCACGCAACTGGCGACTGTTGGCCTCCAGCGCGTCAATCCGCGCGCTGAGCGCCTCCATCGTCGTAGCTTGGGTACCCGAGGTGCTCGGCTCCGCTGCGATCGCGTTCATCGCGGGTGCCATCAGCAAAACCGCGAGCATCAGGCTGAGCGAGCGTTGGGAGAAGCCATGTAGCATCTGATCGCGAATCTCTCGATCTCACAAAGGCGATCATAACGATATAACATCACACTCTATCCGGTCAACCGATCCGGACGCGCAGTTTCCTCAACCGCTCGCGTGTTCCTGTGATGAGGATTCTTCGACGAGTGCGCCACAACCCGGACATCCAATCGGCCGGTCCATGCGGCGACGTGATGATTCCCGCGCTCCGATCAGTTCTGGAGCTCCCGCATCCACTGGCTCCGCTGCTGGGTTTCCGGCCGCGCAAACGCGATCCTGATCCGCGCGGCACATAAGGCATATGTCATATCGCCAGAAGCACCGCACAATTTCTGCAGGAAATCGCCAGTCTTGAAGACGCCAGCCGTTGATCTACCGCACCGCATCCTGTCGAGGCTGATCCCGTTGTCGTCCATTGCGCCCCGGAATGACGCGTGGTCGCGCGGTGCCTCGCGGCTTGACTCAGCGCAAACCGGTCTCGTTGCGCGCAATCACCAGCCGCTGGATCTCGCTGGTGCCCTCGTAGATTTCAGTGATTTTGGCGTCGCGGAAGTAGCGTTCCAGGGGCATTTCCTTGGAATAGCCCATGCCGCCGTGGATCTGCAGCGCCTGGTGCGTGATGAACATCGCCGCTTCGGATGCCGTCAACTTCGCCACCGCCGCTTCGGTGCTGAAACGCCCACCGCTTTTTGATGCCTCGTCCTTCACGAAGGCTGCCCGCAGCGTCAGCAGCAATGACGCATCGAGGCGGCACTTCATGTCGGCGATCTTGGCCTGGATCATCTGGAAGCTGCCGATCGACTGGCCGAATGCCTTGCGCTCGCGCGCGTACTCGATTGCCGCCTCGTAAGCCGCGCGCGACAGGCCGACGGCCTGCGACGCAATGCCGATGCGTCCCGCGTCGAGTACGCCCATGGCGATCTTGAAGCCTTGCCCTTCCTTGCCGATCAGGTCGGCGGCGGGCACGCGATAGTCGCTGAATTCAATCTCGCAGGTCGCCGATGCGCGGATGCCGAGCTTGGGTTCGGTCTTGCCACGATGGAAACCTTCCTGCGCGGTATCGATGATGAACGCGCTGATGCCCTTGGCGCCCTTGTCCGGATCGGTCATGCAGAACAGCAGGATGTACTTGGCGTAAGGGCCCGACGTAATCCAGCTCTTCTTGCCAGTAATCAGGTAACTGCCATCATCCTGGCGCACGGCGCGGCAGCGCATCGCGGTCGCATCCGAGCCAGATTGCGGTTCGGTCAACGCGAACGCGGCGATCGCGGCGCCCGAGGCGATCGGCACCACGTATTTCTGCTTTTGCTCCTCGTTGCCAAACTGGAGCAAGCCGTTGCAGTACAGCGTGTTGTTGACCGACATGATGGTCGAGTGCGCGCAATCGGCCGCGGCAATTTCGATCATGGCCAGCACGTAGGCGATCGCATCCATGCCAGCGCCGCCGTACTCAGTCGGGACTTCAATACCCATCAGACCCAGTTGGCCCATTTCACGGATGTTGTCGAGCGGGAACTCGCCCTTCGCGTCAAGCTCGGCGGCAACCGGCGCGATGCGCTTCTGTGCGAAATCACGCGCAATATGCTGAATCGAAAGCTGATCTTCGGTATATCGGAAATCCATGCGCACCTCTTTTTCGCGCACCATCGGAACGACGCCAGCGACGTGGGTTCTGGTGAATGCGCATTTTAGCAGGACGGGTGAATCGGCCCGGCCCGGCCGTTGGCACGCGAGCTGATTGCCGCGCTTCGCGCTTTCAGTTGGTCAACTGCCGCGCAGTGTCGCCCCTATTTCCAGATTCTCCATATCGCGACCGACCGACGCCGCGGCGAGCAGTTTGCTGCCCTTGAAATAGCGCACCGTGAACGTGTTGTCATCCAGTGATCCATCCAGTTCACTACGATCCCAATCCGGCGCATACCCGACGTAGCGCAGTCCGGTGCCGTAATGACTAGTCCAGAAGAACGGCACGTCGTCGAAAGGTGTTGGGTTACCGAGCAAATTCGCCGCGGCAACCTGGCCCTGGCGCTCGGCGACGACCCAGTGCTCGATGCGGCGCGTGGCGCCGGCATACCAGTAGCGGGCGACATCGCCGGCTGCAAAGACGCCGGGCACCGAGGTCTCCAACGTCTCAGACACAATGATGCCGTTATCGACGTCGATGCCTGCGGCTTCAGCCAGCGCGGTGCGCGGGCTTACGCCGACCGCGACAAGTACCAGATCAGCGGCAATCGTGCTGCCATCGTCCAGCGTAAGTGTGCCCGAGTCGAAACTCACCGGACTTCGTTCGAAATGGAACACCACGCCATGTTCCACGTGCAAGCGCGCGAGGAAACTACTCGCCTCCGCGCCAAGCGCGTGTTCCAGCGGCACCTTTTCGCGTGCGATGACGTGCACGTCCAGTCCACGCGTGCGCAGCGCCGCGGCAGCTTCAAGGCCAATGAAGCCCGCGCCGATCAGCGCAACCGAGTGTGCGTTGCCGGTCGCCTCGATGATCGCCTGCGCATCGGCCATGCTGCGCAGCGTGAACACGCCGGGTTGATCGAAGCCGGGCAGACCGAGACGCCGCGGCTCGGCACCAGTAGCAATCAGCAAGGCATCGTAGGCAAAGTGCGGCCCGCCGCGTGAATGGACCTGGTGCTGCGCGGTATCGATCGAGGCGACCTCGCAGTTGAGGTGCAGGTCGATGCGCTGCTCGGTGTAGTAATCATCGCCTTCGAGCGGCATCCACGCTTCCTCCGCCTCGCCCGCAAGATAATCCTTGGACAGGTTCGGGCGATCGTAGGGGGCCGACTGATCCGCGCTCAGCAGTGTGAGATCGCCATCGAAGCCTGACTCTCGCAAGCGTCGCGCAGCGGCAAAGGCGGCGGCGCCGCCACCGATCACGACTATCCTGCCTGGCACCTCGCCCGTCAGCGTTGCAGCCGGCGCACTCGCCTCTATCGTTTCGCGAACGAAAATCCGGCCATCGATGCGCTCGACCCGATAGCGCTGCAACGGCGCGAAGGCGGGTGCCGCGATTGCCGCGCCGCTGCGAAGATCAAAACATGCGTGATGCCACGGGCACCTCACCGTGCCACCCTCGACCAGTCCTTCGGCGAGCGGCCCGCCGTAGTGCGTGCATCTGGCGTTGACTGCCGCCAGTTCGCCATCGATATGCGACAGCAGCACCGTGGCGTCGCCCACGTGCCCGGCGAGCACGCCGTTTACAGGCAACTCCTCGATGGAAACGCCGGCCGCAAGGTCGGGGCCGATTGATGCTTGATCGTGTTCTGACATGAGAACCTCCATTCTCGCAGCAGCCCTGCTGCAGTATCCACGTTTCCAGTCGGCGGGGCGGCGCGCTTGCGTAAGCGGCACTCGACGATCGCGATGACCCGCACAACGCGGCAAGCCATCGGACGTCATGAATACGCAGCAGGTTCCCCGCCTGTCGATACACCATTGAGCGCCGCCGCATCCAAATGCCGGCGAGAAACATCCATAGCGGATCGTGCGCCGTTACGCAAATCGGCGGTCCTCTGGCGAGGTTGCAAGCACGTGATCAGATCGGCGTGGTTTCCTCCGGCGGAACCAGCGCAGTTACCGACCATCCCGGTTTGGGTTCAAGCTTGCGCTTGGTGCTGGCGATGCGCAGCGTGCCCTTTTCGGTTTGCGCAAACAGCAGGCAAGACTTCTCACCGTATTTTTCGACGAACTGAGGCCAACTGAAGGTCTCAGTCAGGGTCGTCGACTTGACATGCCAGCCGTGGTCAAGCATCTCGTTGAAACGGGTATGCGTCATGTCATCGTCGAACAGCGGCGGCGCCAGCAGCGGGCTCGCCAGAACATTGCGTTCCGTGTTGTCCGCCGGCGCAAGGTTGCGCAGCCGATACACACGCTCACGGCCAAATTCCTCGCGGTAATGCAGCGATGCCAGCGTGTTCATTTCACGCTGCACCGACATCGCCAGCAGTCGACCGATGCCAGTCAGATCGATGCGCCGGTCGGCGTGCTGCGAGGCAGGATTGCCGAAGAAAGTCTTCAGTCCCTGCATGCGCGCAATGCGGATGCCGTCCCAATCGTCGTCCGCGACCAGCACCTGCACATCCTGTTTGGCCAGCGCCGCGGCCACCGCAAGCGCGACACGGTTGGCGCCATACACGAGCACGCCCGTCGGATCCGGGGCAGTCACACCCAACAGTTTTGCGATGCGCCGCGCGGTCGCGCTCTGCACAACCACCGTCGCAATGATCAGGATGAAAACCAGCGGCACGAGTGCGTCCGCACCCGGTATACCCATCTTTTCGAGTTTGAGCGCGAACAACGAGGAGACAGCAGCGGCGACGATGCCACGCGGCGCGATCCACGACACCAGTGCGCGTTCGCGCCAGGTAAAAGAACCGCCCAATGTCGCGATCCACACCGACAGCGGCCGGATCAGGAACTGCGCAAGAACATAGATCGCGAGTCCGGCGACCAGCATGCCCTCCGGCAACGGCCACTTCAGGCGCGCCGCCAACACGATGAACAACAACGAGACCAGCAGCGTGGACAGGATTTCCTTGAAATCCAGGATCTCTTCGATATGCACGTTGCGCATGTTGCCGAGCACGATGCCCATGACGGTCACCGTCAGCAATCCGGATTCGTGGGTAACCGCATCGGAAAATGAGAACGCACCCAATACCAGCGCCAGCGTCGCGTAACTTTGCAGGTACTCGGGGATGAACTGGCGGCGCAACAAGCTGCCCAGCAACCACGCGGCTATGAGGCCGGTGATCGCACCACTGCCGATAGTGGTCGCGAACACCAGCCAAGAATGACCCTGCTCGCGCGAGACGATGGCCTCGTACACGAGTACTGCGAGCAGCGCACCGAGTGGATCGATGATGATGCCTTCCCAGCGCAGCAGGTTAGCGATCTTGCGGTTCGGACGTACCGTGCGCAGCAGCGGCGCGATCACCGTCGGTCCGGTCACGCACGCCAGCGCTCCGAACAAGAACGACAGTTCCCAGTCGAGTCCGGCGATCCAGTGCGCAGAACCTGCGAGCAGCATCACTGCTGTCAGCGCGCCGTAGGTGACCATTCCACGCACTGCATGGCCGATCTCACCCAGTTCGGAGAAACGCAGATTCACGCTGCCCTCGAACAGGATCACCGCCACGGACAACGACACCATCGGGAACAGAAGGTCACCGATCAGGCGATCAGGATCGAGCACCCCAAGCATCGGTCCGAGCAACAAACCGAGCAGCAACAGGAACAGGATGGCCGGCAGACGCACACGCCAGGCGAGCCACTGCGCGAGAAAGCCCAAGGCAAGGATGGTGGCAAGCAGCAATCCGGGTGTCAGGTTCATCGGACGGTGACAGAGGAAGGGTGCCGCCATTGTAATGCGCCACCACGGGCATCGCCGACCCGGATGCCATGACTGGCCAACTCGCAGTCCAGTCGCCACAATGACCGGATACCTTTTCCCGTCATTCTGGAGCCTCGCCATGTGCCGCGCCAACCAGTCCATATCCCTGACCCGCTTCCTGCTTGAAGCGCAACGCGACGAGGGACGCATCAATGCCGACCTGAGACTGCTGATAGAAGTCGTCGCACGCGCCTGCAAGAGCATTTCCATCGCTGTCGGACGTGGCGCGCTGGGCGGCGTGCTCGGTAACGCCGGCTCCACCAACGTGCAGGGCGAAGCGCAGAAGAAGCTCGATGTGCTGTCCAACGAGATCCTGCTGGAAGCCAATGAATGGGGCGGCCACCTCGCCGCGCTCGCATCGGAGGAAATGGACGACCCGCACCCGATTCCGAACCGCTATCCCAAGGGTGAATACCTGCTCGTGTTCGATCCGCTGGATGGCTCGTCGAACATCGACGTCAATATCTCGGTCGGCACGATCTTTTCGGTGTTGCGCTGCCCGCGCGGCGTTACCGAAGCGGACGAGTCGGCATTCCTGCAACCCGGCACGAAACAGGTCGCTGCCGGATACGCGGTGTATGGATCGAGCACGACACTCGTGCTGACCCTTGGCGATGGCGTGTTCGAGTTCACACTGGACCGCGAGATCGGCAGCTTCCTGCTGACCGAATCGAATCTGAGAATTCCCGAAGACACCAGCGAGTTCGCCATCAACATGTCGAACCAGCGTCACTGGGAAGCACCGATGCAGCGCTACATCGACGAGTTGCTGGCCGGCAAGACCGGACCGCGCGGACGCAACTTCAACATGCGCTGGGTCGCGTCCATGGTGGCGGACGTGCACCGCATCCTGACCCGCGGCGGCATATTCATTTATCCACGCGACGCGCGCGATCCGACCATGCCCGGCAAGCTGCGCCTCATGTATGAGGCCAATCCCATGGCGATGATCGTCGAACAGGCTGGCGGCGCGGCTACCAACGGCCACCAACGCATTCTCGAGGTGCAACCGGAGAAGTTGCACCAGCGCGTGCCCGTGTTTCTGGGCTCGAAGAACGAAGTTGAACTGGTCACGCGATATCACCGCGAAGCAGCCAGCGAGCGCGCTGAAACCGTCCCTGCCTGACCGCTACCGGATCCACGTCGCCCCCGGTGCACCGCTGCGGCGGGGTGGTCACCGGCGAATGTCGCCGTGCCACTCATCTTGACGCATGCCACGGCATCACACTAGGCTGCGTATCTCTTAATCAAGATAAAAGGATACGTCAGCGGTGGACCTAGCTGCGACATCGAGCTTGTTGCGTCTGCTTTCCGACGCGACGCGGCTGCGCCTGCTCACGCTGCTCGAGCGCGAAGAGCTCACTGTCGCCGAGCTGTCCGACTTGCTGCGCCTCGCGCAGCCGCGTGTTTCCACGCATCTTTCCAAGCTCAAGGAAGCGGATCTGGTGCGTGACCGGCGCGCGGGCGTGTCGGCGTATTACCGCGCCAATACCGACTCGGGCGCCAACGCGGCGGCGCTGCTGGCCGCGCTCAACGAACATGTCGACGATGCGCTGTTGCGCGAGGACCTGCGGCGCCTGCCCGAGATCCTCGCCAAGCGCGCGCGCGCCGAAGGGTGGGCCGACAGCGTAGCCGGCGACATGGAACGTCACTATTCCCCGGGGCGCACCTGGGAAACGCTGGCGCGTGCGCTGCTGCAACTGCTGGAGACTGGCGACGTGCTGGATATCGCGTCCGGCGACGGTGTGACCGCCGAACTGCTGGCGCCGCATGCGCATTCGATCGTGTGCATCGATGCGGCGGAACGCGTGGTGTCGGCAGCCAGCGAGCGGCTCAAAGCGTTTCCCAACGTCGAAGTACGCCACGGAGACATGCATGCACTGAATCTCGGCAAGCGGCGCTTTGACCTCGTTCTGATGCTGCATGCCCTCACCTATTCGGAAAGTCCGCGCAAGGCCGTCGCCGAAGCCGCACGCGTGATGAAATCAGGCGGCCGGCTGTTGGCCATCACCCTCGGCAAGCACGAACACCGGACCGTGGTGCAACCGTTCGACCACCGCAATCTCGGATTCCGGCGCAATGATCTTGCACGACTCGTCGCGGATGCCGGTCTCGAAGTCGTGCATTGCGAGCGCATCTCCCGCGAGCGCAAACCACCGCACTTCGAAGTGCTGAGCCTGCTGGCGCGAAAGCCATGAATCAACACGCAATTCCCTTCCCGCGCTTGCGGGGGAAGCAACATCAAGCAGTACCCCGTTGTAGCGGGGAAGCATGATCTGTTTCCGTTTCCAATGCCGATTCACCACGAACCCATGGAATTAGTATGAAAACCCTCCCCTGGCACAACCCCGAGCGCGCACGGCAACTCATCGACGCGCTGGATGCACGCATCGTGATTCTCGATGGCGGCATGGGCACCATGCTGCAGGAGCATCGGCTCGACGAGGCCGGTTATCGTGGCGAGCGGTTCACCGATGGTTGCGACAGCCGCCATGAACACGGGCACAGCGCGGGCTGCGGACACGACCTCAAGGGCAACAACGATCTGCTTACGCTGACGCGGCCGGACATCATCAGCGACATCCACACCTCGTACCTGCAGGCGGGCGCGGAGCTGATCGAAACCAACACATTCAATTCAACGCGTCTCAGCCAGTCCGACTATCACCTCGAACATCTCGTCCATGAGTTGAATGCCGAGGGCGCGAAGCTCGCGCGGGCCGCGTGCGACGCCATGGAACGAAACGATCCTTCGCGTCCGCGCTTCGTGGTCGGCGTGCTGGGTCCGACCAGTCGCACCGCGTCGATTTCACCGGACGTCAATGACCCAGGATTCCGCAATGTCAGTTTCGAGGAACTGGTCGACAATTACACCGAATCGACGGCCGGCCTCATCGATGGCGGCGCCGATGCGCTGATGGTCGAGACGATCTTCGACACGCTGAATGCAAAAGCGGCGCTGTTCGCGATCGACAGCCTGTTCCATGATCGCGGCGTGCGACTGCCGCTGATGATTTCCGGCACGATCACTGATCGCTCCGGCCGCACGCTGTCCGGACAGACGCCGGATGCGTTCTATTACTCGCTGATCCACGCGCGGCCTTTGTCGATCGGTTTCAACTGCGCACTCGGTGCCACGGATCTACGGCCGCACATCCAAGCGTTGGCGAATATCGCGCATTGTCGCATCAGCACACACCCGAATGCCGGGCTGCCTAACGCGTTTGCCGAGTACGACGAGACGCCTGCAGAGATGGCCGCGACGATCGGTGGTTTTGCGCGCGATGGCCTGCTCAACATCGTCGGCGGCTGCTGCGGCACGACGCCGGCGCACATCGAGGCGATTGCCGTTGCGGTGAAGGATTGTCCACCGCGCGACGCGTCCGCCACGCAAGTGGCAGCAGCATGAATCGTCAAACCCGCCTTTCCGGACTGGAACCGCTGGTCGTCACGCCCGAACTGTTGTTCATCAACATCGGCGAACGCACCAACGTCACCGGTTCAGCCAAGTTCAAGAAGCTGATCAAGGAAGATCGATACGAGGAAGCTGTCGAGGTCGCGCGACAGCAGGTCGAGAGCGGCGCCCAGATTCTCGATATCAACATGGACGAGGGTCTGATCGATTCCGAAGCAGCGATGACGCGCTTCGTGAACCTGATTTCCTCGGAGCCCGACATCGCACGCGTGCCGTTCATGATCGACTCGTCGAAATGGACGGTGATCGAAGCGGGGCTGCGCTGCCTGCAGGGCAAGGGCATCGTCAATTCGATCTCGATGAAGGAAGGCGAGGCCGAATTCCTCGAACACGCGCGCAAGGTGCGCCAGTACGGCGCGGCGGCTGTTGTCATGGCATTCGACGAGCAAGGCCAGGCGGACACCTCGCAGCGCAAGGTGGAAATCTGCTCGCGCGCTTACAAATTGCTGACCGAAGAACTCGAATTCCCGCCAGAGGACATCATCTTCGATCCGAACATCTTCGCGATCGCGACCGGCATCGAGGAACACAACAACTACGCCGTCGATTTCATCGAGGCGACCCGTGAACTCAAAAAGCGCTTTCCGTATTGCCACGTCTCGGGCGGCGTGTCCAACGTGTCGTTCTCGTTTCGCGGCAACGATACGGTGCGCGAAGCGATCCACTCGGTGTTCCTCTACCACGCCATTCGCGCGGGCATGGACATGGGCATCGTCAATGCAGGTGCGCTCGCGATCTATGACGATCTCGATCCGGAACTGCGCGAGCGGGTCGAGGACGTGGTCCTCAACCGGCGCGAGGACGCCACCGAACGCCTGCTGGAGATCGCCGAAACCTATCGCAGGAAGAAGGGCGAAGTGGTCGTCGAGACACTCGCGTGGCGCGAAAAGCCGGTGAAGGAACGTCTCGCGCACGCGCTGGTGCACGGCATCGACCAATACGTCGTGGAGGACACCGAAGAAGTACGACAACTGTCGACCCGGCCACTGGATGTGATTGAAGGGCCGCTGATGGATGGCATGAACGTCGTCGGCGACCTGTTTGGCGCGGGCAAGATGTTCCTGCCGCAGGTCGTCAAATCGGCACGCGTCATGAAGAAGGCCGTCGCCTATCTGCTGCCGTACATCGAGGCGGAAAAGGCACGCACCGGCGACACCGCCAAATCCAACGGCAAGATCGTCGTCGCGACGGTCAAGGGGGACGTGCACGACATCGGCAAGAACATCGTCGCGGTCGTACTCCGCTGCAACAACTTCGACGTACTCGACCTTGGCGTCATGGTGCCGGCGCAGAAGATCCTCGATACCGCGATTGCCGAGGGCGCCGACATGATCGGGCTGTCCGGCCTGATCACGCCGTCACTCGAGGAAATGGGCCATGTCGCGCGCGAAATGAAACGCCAGGGTTTCACCATCCCACTGCTGATCGGCGGTGCAACCACGTCGCGCGCACACACCGCGCTCAAGATCGAGCCGCACTACGGTGCCGGCACGGTGTGGGTGAAGGACGCCTCTCGAGCGGTCGGCGTCGCGCAGTCGCTGGTCACCCGCGACACGGTCAATGTATTCCTGGACAAGGTGCGTGCGGACTACGCCGAGGTGCGTGAGCGCCACAAGGATCGCGGTCCGGGCAAACGTCTGGTGCCAATTGATGCCGCACGATCACGCGCCTGGAAGGGTGATTGGAAAGCTTATACGCCGCCGCAGCCGAAGACACTGGGCGTCGTCGCCTTCGACGACTATCCGCTCGCCGTGATCGCAGAATGCATCGACTGGACGCCGTTTTTCCAGGCCTGGGAGTTGTCGGGCCACTATCCGAAGATCCTCGACGACGAGGTGGTGGGTCCCCAGGCACGCGATCTGTTCAAGGATGCGCAAGCCATGCTGCACAAGATCATCGACGAGAAGTGGCTGACTGCACGCGCCGTGATCGGATTCTGGCCGGCCAATCGCATCGGCGATGATCTGGAGCTGTACGAGAGCCGGGAATCGGGAGCCGAGAGCCGGGAGCCAGAAAGGCGGGATTCGGGATTGGGGATTGGGGATTCGAACGAGGTGCACGCTGGTTCGACGCTTCCGGCGGGCAAGAGAGTCGCGGATACAAGTGACGAAAGCGGCGACGCGAAGCCCGGGCAAGTACGCACGATCCTGCATCATCTGCGCCAGCAGGCCGACAAGCCGCCGGAGCGGCCCAACCTGTGTCTCGCCGATTTCATCGCGCCAAAGGATTCGGGTGTACGCGACTGGATCGGTGGTTTCGCGGTCACGGCCGGCATCGGGATCGAAGCGCACATCGAGCGTTTTCTCGCCGATAACGACGACTATTCCGCGATCATCCTGAAAGCTCTCGCCGATCGCCTCGCCGAAGCGTTCGCCGAGCACATGCACCTGCGCGTTCGCCGCGAGTTCTGGGGTTACGAACCCGACGAACAACTCGACAACAACGCACTGATCGCCGAGAAATATCGCGGCGTTCGCCCGGCGCCGGGTTACCCGGCCTGCCCCGAGCACAGCGAGAAAGCCACGCTGTTCCATCTGCTGGATGCGACGCAAAATGCCGGTATCGAACTCACCGAAGGGTTCGCCATGTACCCAGCGGCAGCGGTATCCGGCTGGTATTTCTCGCATCCGGACAGCCAGTATTTCGTGGTCGGCCGCATGACCAAGGAACAGGTCGCCGACTACGCAAAGCGCAAGGGCTGGACGCTGGCGGAGGCCGAACACTGGCTCGCGCCAAATCTCGGTTACGACCCGGAATAGCGAATCCTGTTACTTGCGCTTGGCGCGCACGTACAACACCAGACTGTGGTCCTCGATGACATAGCCGTGCTGGTCAGCGATTTCGTGTTGCAGGCGTTCGATTTCATCGTTCCTGAACTCGATCACCTTGCCGGTATCGATGTCGACCATGTGGTCGTGGTGCTTGCCGCGATTGAGTTCGTAAACCGCCTGGCCACCTTCGAAATTGTGCTTGAGTACCAGACCAGCGGCCTCGAACTGCGTGAGCACTCGGTACACGGTCGCAAGACCAATGTCATCTTCCTGTTCGAGCAGCCGTCGGTAGATGTCTTCTGCACTCAGATGATCATCTTCGTGCGTATCGAGAATCTGGAGTATGCGGATACGCGGATGTGTGACCTTCAGGCCGGCCTTGCGAAGTTCGGTCGATTCCATCTGTTTCGCTCCTTCATGACTATCGATCGCTGTAAATTCAGCTACTTGACGGAAATGTTTCACGTCGATAGACACGTAATTGATTTGCAGCTTCGAGCAATCCACATCCAGCAGATCGCTGTCTATCGCATCCCGATCAAAGGCCCGCGCCGCGCGTTGCGTGGAGCCCAGATGTCGCTGCCTGGGCAGGATGCCATAACAGGGCTAGTGTATCATTCGACGCTTTGACGACTTCGGAAATCAACGCATGCGTCTTCGCTGGCTTGCGCTCCTCGCGCCGCTCATCGCTGTTCTCCCACTGACCGGCTGCGGCATGCTCTACAAGCTCGACGTGCAGCAGGGCAACCTGTTCGACAAGGCAAGCGTCGAAACCCTCAAACCAGGCATGACCAAGCGTCAGGTGCTGCTGGTCATGGGCTCGCCATCGATCATCAGCCCGTTCGACCAGAACCGCTGGGACTACATCTCGACACTCCGCGAGGGTCGCGGCGACATGAAAAGCAAGGATCTGACCCTGTACTTCGAGAACGACACACTCGCGCGCATCGAGGGCGACTACTTTCCCGAAGATCCGCAGCAGCTCATCAAGGAAGCGCGAAAGTACAAGCGCCAGTATCCGGACACCGAAAATCCGGAAGACAAGAAGAAGAAGCGCGGCGGCGATCAGGGCTGATCACGGGCAAGCCCGGACTATTCGTGAATCCGCGCGATAATCGCGCAGGGCCTTGGATTCACACGGATTTTCTAGATCGACCGCATAGCAGGGACTTTGGGCGAGTGCGCGACAATTCGTGTGGATTCAAGGGACAAGCGAGGGCGTGTGTGATTCATGAATAATCCGGGTTCGCGGCGCGCCTTCGTCGCGCCTCTTTCGGATCGATCCGCAACGGGCGATACAGTTCCACGCGGTCGCCATCACGCAGTATCGTCTCGCGCGCAACCCTGCGATACCAGATCCCCGTAGCGAGCGTGTCGACGTCGATTCCGAATTCCGCCGCGACACCCGACGCCGCGATGGCATCGGCAATATCCGTTCCCTCCGGCACCGTCACGCAACGCTGGAACTGGCGCTGCGGTTCGGCGTAGACGATCTCAACCTGAATCATCGAAACGTTCTTGACGTTCTCAACCATAAATTTCGTTCGCAACCCGGCTGAAATCATCGACCATGCGATCGGCAAGCACCGTGAATCCCGCGCGCAGCGCGGTCGCGCCGAGCCGCCCGGCGTAGTCGAAGTCGAGCGCAAGCGCGACTTTGCACCCGTCATCACCCAGCGCATCAAACGTGAACACGCCCTCCAGCGCACGCACCGGCCCTTCGACCAGATGCATGTGGATGCGCGATGGCCGATCGAGTGTGTTGCGGGTGGAAAAGCTCTTCACGATACCGGCGACCTTGAGATCGAGGCGTGCGACAACCACGTCGGTATCCCGGCTGATAACGTGACTGCCCGCGCACCAATTGAAACGGCTCGGGTATGCTTCGACATCGTTGACGAGGTCGAACATCTGCTCGGGCGTGCGGCGTACCAGGGCGCTGCGTCGTATTTCGATCATCGCGTCATTCGATTTGTTCCACTCATCAAACCGGCATTGCGTGAATCACGAAGCCGGCGCGAACCACGGACGATACTCCTCATGGCCAAGGCAAAAGACAAGAAGAAGGCCGGTGGCACCATCGCGCTCAACAAGCGTGCGCGGCATGAATATCATATCGACGAACGCCATGAGGCGGGAATTGCGCTGCAAGGCTGGGAGGTCAAGAGCCTGCGCGCCGGTCGCATCAACTTTGGCGACTCCTACGCCATCATCCGCAACGGCGAACTGTATCTGTTCGGCGCGTCCATCGTGCCACTGATCTCGGCATCGACGCATGTCGTCGCCGACGATCGCGGCATCGACGCATGTCGTCGCCGACGATCGGCGCACGCGCAAGCTGTTGCTGCACCGCGCTGAGATCGACAAGCTGATCGGTGCGGTCGAGCGCAAGGGCTACACGCTGGTGCCGACCGCGCTGTACTGGAAGAAGAACAAGGTCAAGGTAGAGATCGGACTCGCACGCGGCAAGAAGGAACACGACAAGCGCAATGTCGAAAAGGAACGCGACTGGAATCGCGAGAAGCAACGCACCATTCGCGCGCACAACAAGCAGGCGTAATCGGCCCTTAGACGAACTCGCCGCGCATCTGCCATGCGTGCCACGCAAGGCTTGACCAACCGATGATGAATGCGAGGCCACCGAAGGGGGTGATGATGCCGATCTGGCGGGGTGCGCCTAGGGCGAGTGCGTAGAGGCTGGTGCAGAACAGGATGATGCCGCAGGTGAATGCGATGGCGGCGATTCGCGTGGCGCGGGTTGCGTGACGGGCCATGAGCAGACTGCAACCGAACAGGGCGAGTGCATGCCAGAACTGGTACTGGACTGCTGTGTGCCAGATTGCCAGTTCCTGGGGGTCCAGGACATCGCGTAAAGCATGTGCGCCGAATGCGCCGAGGAGGACGGCTACGCCGCCTGCGATGGTGGCGATGAGGAGCGTCAGCGATGCGGGTTTCATGGAAGCTCAGGGTTTACTTGCACGAGGGCATCGGGCGTTAGGCGGGGATGTTGCAGGAACAGGCTTCAGCCGTGATGGCGTTTTCGCGTTGAATCGGAGTGACAGGATCACATTGCATGAGAGCAAAAGCATCGCGGCTGAAGCCTGCTCCAACAAAGGATTCGGACTATTTGCGGGTTGCGGTTTTGGCCTTCGAGTCATCCTTCTCGATTGGCTTCAGCAGGTCGTCGAGGGATTTGTCGATGGCTTCGTATTTGGGTTTGGGTAGCTCGAAGGTCCAGCCGTTGAAGCGGGTGTTGAGTTCGGCGACTTTTCTGTCGAGGGCGGCGCGCTGGATGGTGTGGTCTTTTTCGGGGTTGGCGACGGCTAGCGGCGCGACATCCTGTGCGGCGCTGTCGGCGTTCGGCTTTGTCGCATTCGACTTGTCGTTACTCGATTTCTTCGCACCTGGCTCGTCGCTGGATTCTGCAGAATCGGCCGCATCGGAATTTCTTTTCGCTTGCGCATCCGCAGCCTGCTTCACATCCCACTCGGCCTTGGTCTTGGCCTGCTCGGCGGTGATGTTGCGATCGGCCTGCTCTGCTTCGACTGACGCCGTGAATTGCGCGAATGATTTGTCGTTGGCCTTCCATTCGACCGCGTCGATGACAAGTCCGTCGTAGCCGACGAAATGCGCCTTGACCGGCTTTTCGCCAACAGGTGCGTCGACGGCGGGCATGACGTCGTCGAAATGCAGGCTGGTCAGCATCGTCGCCGGGCCGTTGAGCGCGTAACTTGGTCCCGGTTCGCGGCCCTTGGGTACCTCGGCAAGGGTGAAGGTTGCGTCGTTCTTTGAATCCTTGTGCAACTTTACGTTGCCGCCATCAGCATGATCGATGTCCACACCCACGATGTTGCCCGCGGCGATGTCGACGAGGCCGCGTTCCAGCCAGTCCGCACCCTCGTGTTCGAGCTTGATCGCACCGGATGCGAGCCAGGATTGCGGATCATCAACGCGACGCACGTAGGTGCCGTTATCGTGCGCGTTGATGTCGCCGATGATCAGCGTGACCGGGTTGGCGAGGCCATCGAGTTCGATCTGCAAACCTTTCGCATCCTTGGCCGATACGTCATCGACACCAAGCTCGGCATACTTTTGGCTGGCCTTTGTTTTGGGCTCGAGGAGCTTTGCATCAGACAGGGCCAGCAGGAACTTGCGCAGCTTCGGGACGTCGGCCGGATAGCCGCCCTTGTTGCTGACGACCCAGCCGTCGTTGCCACGTTCGATCGTCACAACGGGCTTTGATTCAGCGGCAGTGATCACGACCTTGTTGACGTCGTTGATATGGTCCTTGAGTGCGGGCACGAGATACTCGGCATTGGCCGCAATCGTATCGGCAGGTTTGCGCGACTGGTTGATGGTGATTGCCGCTATCAGCGCGATGACTGCGGCAGCCGCGATAACGATCAGAGTCCGATTGTTCATATGCTCCCTCCCCCGACCTCTTCGTCACGGCGCCGGCTACGCCACCAGGCAAAGCCGAGCGCGATCAGCGTGACCAGCAGCGGCATCAATCCAATGTTGATGAGCTTGAGGCGCGTGCCGAGTGATTCGATCCGGGCATCAAGCTGGCGGCGCACCTGGCGCAGTTCCTTGCGGATCTCGAGCTTGCGGTCCATGAACTTCTCAAGTTCCACGCTTTGCTCGGGCGAAAGCATCGTCGCCTGGTCCTGGCTCTTGGCGCCCTGCAGTTCGGTAAGCTTCTGCTCAGTGTCCGATAGCTCCTTCTGGAGTTCCTGCTCCTTGCTGCGGAAACGCTCGTCGGCCTCGCGCTGCAGTGCCACTACGGTGGTGAATGGGCGCTGCGAAGTCGCGCGTCCGCGGATCGAGATGAGGTCGCTGGAGCCACCGAGGTTGTCGACCGCATTGATGGCGAAATCACCATTGTTCGCGAACGCATTCATGAGCTTCTTGCCGAAGAAGTCCTGTATCTGCACCCACAGCCGATCACTGAGGATATCGGTGTCGGCGACCAGGATGATCTGCACATCATCCTTGGCCTGTGCGATATGACCCTCGTCGGTGCGCTCCGGGAAGGCCGTCTTCAGCTTGCCGGTGAGGCGACCGGCGATCACGTAGTGCTCACCGCTCGGCGTATAGCCATCCAGCAGCGATTGCGGATCGGGTAGCATGCGTACGCGCGAGGTCGCGATCGTGGTCGCATCGGCGGTGGTCTGGATCAGCGGCGCCAGCGCCTCGTCCTTGGCGTCCGCATCGAGCGCGAAGTAGCCGGCGGTCGAGACATTGACGCTGTCAAGTTTGGCGGTGATGACATCGTCTTGCGACATGTCCTCGTGCGTGAAGCCGATCACCGCCGGGTGGCGCACCGGCGGACTTCCGGTCGAGGTGCTGATCGGCAGGCCGCGGCTACGATCGAGCACGACCTTCTGCGGGTCGTAGTCGATGCCCCACGCCTTGAACAGCTTCGGCAGGTTGGACGAACGATCCGCAAACATGCGCGAAGACGGGTTGGACGGGTCCACGCCCGACTCGTCGAGCTCCGCATTTGGGTCGACGAATACCAGCAAGTGGCCCCCGCGCAACACGAACTGGTCGATCGCATAGCGCACGTCGTCGCTGAGCGCCTTGGGATGCACCAGCACCAGCACGTCGATGTCCTTGTCGATCGCCTTCAATGACGCGGGGTCGATCTTGCGCACGTCAAAGAGCTGCGCCCACTGCTGGTCGATCGCCCAACCTTCCTTCATCTGGCGCGTCTCGGGATCAAAACCGCCCGTGATGTCGAGGCTCGACAGCAGCCCGACCACCGGCTTGTGGCTCTCGCTGAGGCCGTGGATCATCTTCGCCACGTCATATTCGAGGAAGGCTTCCTTGTTCGGCTGGAGGAACGGGATCGCCGCCTGGCCATCGGTGGAGTTGGTGCCGGCGAGACCGAAGAAGATCTTCTCCCCAGATGCACCGACCGGGACCGATTGCAGTCCGAATGCGGTGGCGCGATCCTCGTCCTCCGAAAACGGCAGTGGATCGATGACCTTGAGTTTCAGCTTGCCTCCCGAGCGCGCGACCATCTCCTCGAGCATCTCGCGTACACGCAGGTAATAGGTGCGCAACTGCGGAAGATTCTCTGAGCCCTTCTCCGAATAAAACAGGTACAAGTGGATCGGCTCGTCGATCGAGGACACGATGTTCTTGGTGCCTTGCGACAGGGTGTAGAGATGGTTCTGCGTCAGGTCCACGCGCGCGCCACGCAGCGCGACGTCGGCGACCAGCATCACGGCGACGAACAGGATCGCGAGCGCGAACAGCGCCGCACCGGACATCGCCGCGCGGCTCCATGCTGTCGTGGTCCCGGAGTTCGATATGTCGGGCCTGCGGCTCTCGATATTCTTGCTGTTGCTCATGCGAGGCTCCTCAGTCGGCTTTCTTGAGGTCAATCACGACGGCACTGGCGTACAGCCAGACCACGATCATGAGCACGAAATAAATGATGTCGCGAAGGTCCAGCACCCCCTTTCCGATCGAACTGAAGTGGGTGAGGAAGCTGAGGCTCGACACCGCATCCACGACACCCTGCGGCGCCCACGAGCGGAAGAAGTCGAGCACCATAGGAAAGCCCGCGAGCAGCAGTACGAAGCAGATCACCACCGTCAGTATGAACGCGACGACCTGGTTGCGCGTGGCTGCCGAGAGACACGAGCCGATGGCGAGAAATGCGCCTGCCATCAGCAACGATCCGATGTAACCGGCGACGATCACGCCATTGTCCGGTGCACCGAGATAGTTGACGGTGATCCATATCGGAAACGTCAGCAGCAGTGCAATGGCAATGAACGTCCAGGCGGCGAGAAACTTGCCGACCACCGCCTGCCACATCGTCAATGGCAGCGTCAGCAACAGCTCGATCGTGCCGCTCTTGCGCTCCTCGGACCACATGCGCATCGATATGGCGGGTACGAGAAACAGGTACAGCCACGGATGGAACGTGAAGAACGGCTGGAGGTCGGCTTGGCCGCGATCGTAAAAATTACCGAGGTAGAACGTGAACGCGCCGGCCAGGATCAGGAAGATAACGATAAACACGTACGCGACCGGCGTCACGAAGTAGCTGCGCAGTTCGCGCTTGTAGACCGTGGCGATCGCGCTCATGTGCGAGCCTCCGTATCGACATCTTGCTGGGTGATGGTGCGGAATACCTCATCGAGGCGCCCGGCTTCGAGGGCGAGCTCACGCACCGGCACGTTGCGTTCCTGGAGTGCCGCATTGACCGGCACGAAGATCGCGCGGCCGGGTTTCGGAAAGGCGGTGAGCCGGCCGTCCTGAGGATCGACTTCGATCGAGGCGATGTCCGGAACGCGTGAGAGCGCTTCCTTGGCGGCGCCGATATCCGAGGTGGTCAGCGACACGGCCTGGTGATAGCGCGAGCGCGATTCGAGTTCGGTCGGCGTTGCGTCGGCGAGGATGCGACCACGCGCAATGATGATCGCGCGCTGGCAGACCGCATGCACTTCTTCCAGCAGATGCGTCGACACGATCACGGTCTTGTCGCGCGCCATCGCATTGATCAGGGTGCGCACTTCGTGCTTCTGGTTCGGATCGAGACCATCGGTCGGCTCGTCGAGAATCAGCACCTTCGGATCATGCAGAATCGCTTGCGCGAGACCCACGCGGCGACGGAAACCCTTCGACAGCGTCTCGATGGTCTGGTCCATGACCGGTTCCAGATGCAGTCTGCCGATCACATCCTCGCCACGCCGGGTGCGCAGCTCGCCGCTGAGGCCGCGCATGTCGGCAATGAAGCCAAGGAATTCACGAACCCGCATCTCGCCGTAGCACGGTGCGCCTTCGGGCAGATAGCCGATGACGCGTTTGGCGGCAATCGGGTCCTTGACGACATCGTGGCCGCATACGCTGGCGCTGCCCGATGTCGGCGCGAGAAAACCCGCGAGCATTTTCATGGTGGTCGATTTGCCGGCGCCGTTCGGCCCGAGAAACCCGAGCACCTGGCCCGGTTCGACCTTGAAACTGATGTCGTCCACGGCAACGATGTCGCCGTAGCGCTTGCTCAACTGGCGTGTCTCTATCACTGTCGATTCACCCCGTCTTCAAGATGCCCTGTTCTTTTGCTGTTGCGACTTTGTAGCGCCTCGCTGCGATGCTTCCGACTTCTTCAGGCGTCGTTGTTGGTGCCTCGGTTGCAGCATGTCCTCTGAAAACCGTGTCGTCTGAAGTCGGCCTCATCGGGAAGCGTGTCGTCACCCAACAGCCTGCGCAGCAAAGCCGCGCAATGTACCGCATCGCAGCCGTGCACGCGCCGACGCGTTGCGCACAACGCCGCCATTTCGACAAATTCGAACAGCACTCTAGAGATCAACGCCACCGAAAAGTTCCCGAGAATGGCGGAAACAGGCGGAAAAGCGGTTGAAATGCATCAGACCTCGGAGATTGCGCCAATTGCGGACGCACAAGACGATTTCGTCGCTGGGTCGGTAGCCTTCTTCTCTTCCCTTCGCCCGAGCGGACGACAGGAATAGCAAGACGAACGGCTGGTTGCAGTTGCTTCGCTTCCCCTGCGTAGCGGGGGAAGCGAAAAAAGTACGATATTGCGCCGTCTTTGACGTTCACACGCTCCGAGCCCCGGTGGGACCGAACCAAAGCTAAAACTCGCGCCCTCCGACTTCACTGCGCTACGCTCTGCCGCTGACTCGTCCGGCGCGAGTCATCAGCGGATGATTGTCGCGGTTTCAATGAAGGAAAACAGCATGCCACGGACCATCCATCTCACTACTTCCGGCACCCAATGCATCAGTGCCTGGCTCGTGGAGCCAACGACTGCGCCCAAGGGTGGCATCGTGATAGTGCAGGAGATCTTCGGCGTCAATCAGCATATCCGCGATCTTGCGCAGCGATTTGCCGACAATGGCTATGTCGCGATTGCGCCGGCGTTCTTCGATCATGTCGAAACCGGTGTAGAGCTGGAATACGACCGCAGCGGTTTCGCACGCGGACGGCATCTGGCCAGCGAGATATCCATGGATGATGCGGTCGCCGATATCGCAAGCGCTGCCGAGTCGATCGCGTCGGCCGGCCGCATCGGCTGTGTCGGCTACTGCTGGGGCGGCACGATTGCCCTGCTCGCGGCGACACGACTCGGGTTGCCATCGGCCAGTTTCTACGGCTCACGCAACGTGCAGTATCTGGATGAGGAAACCGATGCGCCGCTGCAGTTCCATTTCGGCAAGCAGGACAGTTCGATCCCGCCGGAAGCGGTCGAGCGGCATCGCGTAGAATTTCCGGACGCGGACATCTTTGTCTACCCCGCCGGTCACGGTTTCAACTGCACGATGCGCAAGGACTACGATGCGGAAAGCTCCGAGCTCGCCTGGTCGCGAGTGCTCGCATTTTTCGATAACCACCTGGGGAGCTATGCATGAGTTTTACCATCCATCCGACGCTGCTGGCCGATTCGCACGAAGTCGATGAACTGCCGTTTTGCAGCCTGCGCCTGATGGATGATTCACGCTGGCCGTGGATGATTCTGGTGCCACACATCGCCGGCGCGCGCGAAATCATCGACCTCGATGCGAGCGATCAGCAGGCGCTGCTCGCGGAAATCGTGCGTGTCGGCCGCGCGCTGGAAACGACTGTGCAGCCTGACAAGCTCAACGTCGCATCGCTGGGCAACGTGGTGTCGCAACTACATGTGCATGTCATCGCGCGTTTTACGAATGATGCCGCCTGGCCGCGACCGGTGTGGGGTATCGGAGAGCGCGTGCCCTACGCCGAAGCGCGCCGCAACGAATTTATCCGCGAGTTCCGCAACGCCCTCAACGGCCAGGCCGGATGATCGCTCCAAACCACCGTATCGAACCGCTCGGCGAACGTGCACTGTTGCTGCGCTTTGGCGAGACCATCGATATCGCCACCAATCAGCAGATGCACGCGGCCGCGCAGACGATCGCAGATGCCGGGCTTGTCGGAATTGAGGATATTGTTCCCGCGTATGCGACCCTGGCTGTGCATTACGATCCGCTCAAGTGGCTTGCTTGCGTGGAGGCAGGCGCGCATGCGCCGGACGAACGCACAGAGCTGCCATGGCAGCGTCTTTCCGGACGGCTTGAGGCTGTGCTTGGGAGCGCGTCCGATCAACCACAGGTGGCGCGAAGACACGTTGAGATCGCGGTTCGCTACGGCGGCGAAGATGGTCCGGATCTTGACGCCGTCGGGCACCATGCAAGGCTGAGCACCGACGAGGTTGTAGCGCGGCATGTTGCGGGCGAATACACGGTTGCTATGCTCGGGTTTGCACCGGGTTTCGCGTATCTGCTCGGCCTCGACGCGGCGCTGCACATCCCGCGCCGCGCCGATCCACGCACGCAGGTGCCGGCCGGATCGGTTGCCATCGGCGGCGCGCAGACCGGCATCTATCCGTGTGAATTGCCCGGCGGTTGGCAACTGATCGGACGCACCGAAGACGTGCTGTTTGATCCTGACCGGTCACCACCGAACCAGCTTGCGCCCGGCGATCGGGTACGCTTTGTGGCGGTGGATTGACGGCATGTTGACGTCGACCTGATAGTGATGGCCGCGCCAACCAGGCAATCCGTCCGTACCGACATCGAGGTCCTCGAACCCGGCCTGCTGACCAGCGTGCAAGATCGCGGTCGCTTCGGGCATGCGGCACTCGGCGTCGGTCACGCGGGTCCGATGGATCGTGTATGTGCGCGACTCGCCAATGCGCTGGTCGGCAATCCGGAAAATGCGGCTTTGCTGGAAATCACGCTTGCGGGACCGCACCTGCGTTTCAACCAGGACGCCGTAATTGCCCTGACCGGCGCAGATTTCGATGCGCACATCGATGATCAGCCACTTTTGACGTGGCGTCTGCAGACAGTCTCCACCGGTTCCACCGTAGCGATCGCAGCCGCCCGGCGCGGTACGCTCGGCTATCTCGCGATCGCCGGTGGGATTGCTGTCACGCCTGTGCTTGGCAGCGCCGCCACCGACATCAATGCCGCCATCGGGCCGTTCGAAGGGCGCGCATTGCGGCGTGGCGACCAATTGCCCATCGGCGTAGCGACACCACAACTCACACTGCCGGTTCGACATCAGCAACCATGGTCGCTCGACCCGCGTCCATGGTTCGATGAGCATGCCGACCAACCGCTGCATCTGATCGCGGGCCCCGACATCGACGCACTGGACGACGTATCGCGTACGGCGTTGTTCGCGGAACCTTTCCGGGTCAGCGCGCGCTCGAATCGAGTTGGCTATCGGCTCGACGATGTCTCGCTCTCACTGCGCATTCCGGTTGAGCGCATCAGCGAACCAATTGCCGCCGGCACGCTGCAATTGCCATCCGGCGGCCAGCCGATCGTGCTGATGGCCGAGCACCCCACCAGCGGTGGCTATCCGCGCATCGGCCAGGTTGCCAACGTCGACCTGGCGCGTCTTGCGCAGCGACGGCCGGGTGACCGGGTTCGATTCGCGGCCATCTCGCTCGACGAAGCGCAAACGCGTTATCTTGAGCGCGAACGAGAAGTTGCCAACCTGATCACGGCGATTGCCGAGCGCCTGCATCCATGACCCGCACGATCGACATCAACTGCGACATCGGCGAATCGTTCGGGGCCTGGAGGATGGGCGACGATGCTGCGCTGCTCGATCATGTCAGTTCCGCGAACATCGCTTGCGGTTTTCATGCGGGTGACCCGGACACGATGCGCCGCACGGTCGCACTCGCGTTGCAACGCAATGTCGCGATCGGCGCGCACGTGTCGTTGCCGGATCTGGTTGGGTTCGGACGCCGCGAGATGCGCGTCACGGCGGATGAAGTGTACGCAATGACCGTGTACCAGATTGGAGCATTGGCAGGGTTCGCGCATGCAGCCAGCGCCGCCCTCGCGCACGTCAAGCCGCACGGTGCGCTGTACAACATGGCCGCGCGCGATGCAGCGCTTGCCGATGCGATCGCGGTGGCGACGCGCGATGTCGATGCCGCACTGATTCTCGTCGGTCTCGCTGGCAGTGAACTGCCCCGCGCCGGCGAACGTGCCGGACTCCGCGTTGCTCACGAAGCATTCGTCGAGCGCAGCTATGAAGCGGACGGTTCGCTGACACCGCGCTCGCAGCAAGGCGCCGTCATCGCAACGATTGACGCGGCGATCACGCAGGCCGTCGCGATCGCGACGTACGGAAAACTGACCGCGCGGAGCGGCGAATCGATTGTCCTTCATGCGGACACCTTGTGCATCCACGGTAACCGCCCTGATGCAGCGGCACTCGCGCATGCGCTGCGCACGACGCTTTCCGCAGCCGCTGTGCGCGTCGCCTCGCTGTCGGATGCTGCTGCATGAATGTATGGCCGCTGCTCGGCATCGCAGTGGTCGTGGTCGGTTTTGTACTGCGTTACAACCCCGTACTGGTGGTGGTGATCGCGGGTATGGTCAGCGGCCTCACCGCGAAGATTCCGCTACCGGATCTGCTTGCGCTGCTCGGCCGCACCTTCATCGAAAATCGCCCGCTTATGCTGTTCCTGCTGACGCTGCCCGCGATTGGCGTGCTGGAGCGCTACGGACTTCGCGAGCGTGCACACACGTGGATCACCGGATTTCGCAACCTGACGTTGTCGCGCTTCCTGATCGCCTACCTCGGCCTGCGGCAGGTGACCAGCATGCTGGGCCTGACCCAGGTCGCGGGACACGCGCAAACCGTACGGCCACTGGTGGCGCCGATGAGCGAGGCGGCAGCCGAAAAAAGTGTCGGAACACTGACAGATGCGCAGCGCAACGACATCCGCGCGATGGCGGCAGCGACCGACAACATTGGTCTGTTCTTCGGCGAAGACGTATTTGTCGCGGTCGGCGGCGTGCTGTTGATCCAGGGTTTCTATGCGCAGAACGGCATCCATCTCGAGCCGCTTGCGATCGCCTTGTGGGCGTTACCAACTGCCGGCGCCGCGTTCGTGATCCAGGTCGTGCGGCTGGTGCGTTTCCAGCGTGCACTGTCACGCACCGTGGTTGACGAAGAACCGGTGGGAGCCGCCCGTGTTCCGGATTGAATACCTCTACTGGCTGCTGGGATTGTTTCTGCTCGCCGCGGCGTTTCTCAATCTGCGCGATCGGAGGCTTGCATCGGCGGGATTCTGGGCGGTGCTGGCGATGCCGTTCCTGTTCGGCGATGTGATCCTCACGATGCTGGAATCGGGCGCGGCGTGGCCGGCGCAGGCGATGGGTATCGGCGTCATCGCGCTCGGCGTGCTCGCCACGCGGATCCGCCAGAAGCCGGTTGCGGACAATGCCGAGGTGGTTGCGGAGCGCGAGCAATGCGCGCGGCACTTTGGCAACCGGCTGTTTTTGCCGGCGCTCGCGATTCCACTGCTGACGCTGGTGCTGTTCCTGGTCGGCAACCATATTTCGTGGCGTGGTATCACGCTGATCGATTCACGCGCGCTGACCCTGACCTCGCTCGGCATCGCCAGCGTGATCGCGCTGCTTGCAGCGATGCGCCTGACGCGCGCGCCGGTTTCACAAGGCATCGGTGAAGGTCGGCGCCTGCTGGATGCACTCGGCTGGGCCGCGCTGTTGCCAATGGTTCTGGCAACGCTTGGCGGCGTGTTTGCGGCGACCGGCGTCGGCACCACGATCGCGGCGCTGACCGGCATGCTGATTCCAACCGACAGCGCGTTTGCCTGCCTCGTCGCGTTCGCACTCGGCATGTTCGTGTTCACGATCGTGATGGGCAACGCGTTCGCGGCCTTTCCGGTCATGATGGCCGGCATCGGTCTGCCGCTTCTGATTCATGCTCATGGCGCAAATGCTGCGATTCTTGGCGCGATCGGCATGCTGACCGGCTACTGCGGCACGTTGCTGACGCCGATGGCGGCGAATTTCAATATCGTACCGGTGGCGCTGCTGGAATTGCCGGGCCAGTACGATGTGATCCGCAAGCAGTGGCCGGCGGCACTGCTGCTGTTCGCGGTCAACTTCGGGCTGCTTTGGTGGCTGGCGTTGTGAGCGCGATATGCGGGGATGCGGTTGTATGGCTGGGAGATGCGCGATGAATGACACGGTACTGCTTATCGGATTCGAGCCATTCGCGGGCGAAACCGTCAATCCCTCGCAGATTCTGGTCGAGCGTCTGAATGGCGAGATTATCGGCGGCTGCCGCGTGACCGGTGCGGTGTTGCCGGTGCGTTTTGACAATACCTGCATTGCCTTGGAGGAACGTATTGATTGGCATCGGTCGCAACTTGTGCTCGGCCTTGGCCAGGCCGGCGGCCGTGCGGAACTGTCGCTGGAGCGGGTCGCGCTCAACCTGATCGACGCGCGCATTGCTGACGAGGCCGGTGCGCAGCCCGTCGACGCAAAAGTGATCGCGCACGCACCGGATGCGTATCTATCCAATCTGCCGCTCAAGGCGATGTGCGAGCGCATGCATGCGGCCGGTGTACCGGCAAACTTGTCGCTGAGCGCCGGGACGTTCGTGTGCAATCAGGCTTTCTTCGTACTCGCACATGCGCTTGCCACCAGTCACACACGCGGCCGCGGCGGATTCATGCACGTTCCATGGCTACCCGAACAGGCGGTCGCCCATCCCGGAGAACCGAGCATGACGCTGGAGACGATGCTGACCGGCATACGCGCCGCCATCGAATGCGCGCTCGAAACGCGCGAAGACCTGACGGTTCCAGGCGGTACTACGCATTGAGCCGGTTGCATCACAGGATCATCCGCGCGCAGCTTGTCGAAGGGCCGCTTACTGAGCGTGGGCGTAAATCTGGCGGCGTTGGGCGTAAAAACCGCGAGACCTTCGTCAGACCTCGAAGATCACGCTGCAACACGTCACTCCGCCTTCGGCCTTTTCCGTTTCGGACATGTCCAGCAGCTGCACATCGACGCCCGCAAGTCGCAGGGCGTTGGCCGTACGCGGAAATGATGCCGGGTACAACACCCGATCGCCGACCAACACCGAATTGGCGCCAAAGGGTTCGCGAAAATCCACTTCAATCGTGTGATAGCCCGGAAAATACGCTGCATCGACCCACTCCGGATTGACGAGCAACAAATCCGGCGCGACCTGCGTGACAGCGGTCTTGAGATGCAGACAACCGTCCAGTGGCACCGCTTCCACGCCGTAGTCAAAGGGCGCGACCAGCTCGCGCAGTCGCTCGATACCCTCCGCGTTGCTGCGCGCCGACGCCCCAACGTAAAGCATGCGATCCAGGCACAACACGTCACCGCCATCCAGCATGGCCGGCGACGCCATGCGCACCAGCTTGCGAAACGGTACCAGCGCGAGTGCCATCGAATCGATTTCGCCACGCCGCGATACAGCGCCCGGCCGTGTCAGGACTGCTACGTCATCCAGTGCGATCACGGTGTCCTCGACGAACACCGAATCCGGAAAGTCCGACAGCTCCTCAAGCTGTCGGACCTCGCAGCCGGCATCCCGCAACGCCTGTTCGTAAGCAGCATGTTGCCGACGCGCAAGTTCGACATCGATTGTGCGACGCTGCAGATGCGTCAGTTCGCAATGTTCGAGTGCGCGGCTGACCGCGCGGGTGATGGCGATACGAGACATGGGCAACCCTCCCGGGCAAGTGGCCTTGGATAGCATGAAGCCCGGATGCACGCGAGACCGGACCCGGTAGTCGGATTCCCTCAATTCACACTCGATGTCTATACCGTGCGCCAGAAAGCACATCGCGTCGACCCTGCGTCGGACGACCTCAATCCAGTTCGTCGGGCGGTGTGCGTTCGCGACCGGGCTTCTTGGCGAGCTTGCGCTGCAGCGAGCGACGATGCATGCCGAGCAGGCGTGCGGCAGCCGAGATGTTGCCCTGGCAGTCGATCATCGCCTGCTGGATATGTTCCCATTCGAGCCGGCTCAACGGCGTCATGGTAGATTCTGCGGGCGCGCCATCGACTGGCGATTCGTCCCCGATTGCCCGCAGGATGGTGTGGATCGTCGTCGGCTTGGCGAGGTAATGGTCGGCACCCCGCTTGATGGCGTCGACCGCAGTGGCGACGCTGGCGTAGCCGGTTACCAGAATAATCCGCATCGGCTGATGGGCAGCGCGCAGCGGTGCGATCAGGTCGAGCCCACTCTGCTCGGCGAGCTTGAGATCGACCAGCGCAAAATCCGGCTTGTGCGCCTCGGCGATCGCCATCGCCATCGCAGCATCAGTCGCAGTGCGGACCGCGAACCCGCGACGTTCCAGCGAACGCTGCAGCGCACGCAGGTAAAGTGGATCATCGTCGATCAACAGTCCGGTCTTCATCGATCCGTTCCGTTGGCCAATGGCAATCGGAAGCTCACGCACACGCCAGCGCCATCGGTTTCCTTTATCGAAAGCTCGCCGTTGAGACGCTCGACGGTGGCGTGCGATAGCGCCAGCCCTATTCCGATGCCATCCGGCTTGCTGCTGGCGAACATGCGTGCAGGTAGAAACGGCTCGGCTTCCTCGAATCCCGCGCCGTAGTCGCGGATTTCGCCGTGCAGCGATTGCCCGCGGATGTCGAGTCCGAGATCGACCTGCTTGACGTTCGCGGCTTCGCTGGCGTCGGCCGCGTTATTGAGCAGCGCCTGCAACAGATGACCGACGGCAGGCTCCACGAGGGTCGGTGAGGGGATACGACCACTGCGGAAAAGCGTGATGGTGGGTCGCACCAGCTTCCAGTTTTCAATGACGCGTTCAATATCGATGCGCTCCGTTGATGCATCGGCCGCACGGGCACTGGCTGGCGCGGCAAGTTCCCTGACCCGGTCGCGACAGACGTCAAGCAAGGCGCGGATGGTCTCGTGATCGCTGCGAAGATCCGGGTCCGATTCTTCCTCCAGCAGGTCGTCGACCATCAGCGTCATCGTCGCCAGCGGCGTGTTGAGTTCGTGGGCTACGGACGCGGCATGCGTGGCCAGCGCCACGATTCCCTCGTTGCGCGCGAAACGCTCGCGCAGCAGTGACAACTCGTGGTCGCGGCGCTGCAACAGTTCCGACATGCGTGCAAAGAACACCAGCAACACCACGGCCGAACCGGCGAAATTCACCGCCATGCCCCAGAGGTGCAGGTCGAACCCGTTGAGCAACCCATGCACGTGCGGTAACGCGTGCCCGAACACTGCAGACAGGGCATAGCCGGCGCCGCACATCGTCGCAACGGCAACCACCCAGCGCGCCGGCAACGCCAGAGCCGCAAACGCGATCGGCAGCAGAAACAGCGTCGTGAACGGATTGGTTACGCCGCCACTCCAGGCGATCAGCCAGGCCAGAACAGCGATGTCGACGCCGATATGCAACAGAACCTCGACGTAACTGGATTGTTCCAGCCGGACCACCCGCCACATGGCGAAAATATTGAAGACGGCGAGCAATCCGACACCCGCACCCAAAGCCGCGGTGTTCAGCGCAAGCCCGAGCGGCCCGATACAAATGAGTATCGTCACCACCTGGCCAAAAACCGCCAGCCAGCGCAGGTTCGTCAGGGTTCGCAACAGGGTCGAGGTGGACCGTTCCATGCTTCCAAGTATGCACGCGCTTCCCGCGTTTTAGCCGTGACGCGGCGTCGCAGATTGGCGAACTGCGACATTTTGTCACGTCCCATTGCTGCCCCCATGGGGGAGCATGACGCGTCGCAGCGGCACCTGCCGCGGCGATCCCGTGCCGACACCGGAGTCATCGTCTTGCCAATTCCACGCCGCCGGATGAATACAGCGACCGTCAACCCCGCCATGTTCAACCGCTTCCGACGCAGTAGGCTCACAGTCGCACTGCAACTTCCTGCACCGTTCGTTCTTGCGGCCGTCCTCGGCGCCACATCATGCGTGGCCCATGCCGACTCACCAGAGCCCGAGACCCTGCCTCCGGTCGTCGTCACTGCGCCGATGCAGGACAGCCCGCTGACCGTAGTAATCGATCCAAAAGCTCCGCGGCAGCCGGTACCGGCCAGCGATGGCGCCGACCTCCTCAAAAGCATCCCGGGCTTTTCGACCATCCGCAAGGGTGGCAGCAACGGTGATCCCGTGCTGCGCGGCATGAGCGGTTCGCGGCTGGGTATCCTGATCGACGGTGGCCAGATCGCTGGCGGCTGCCCGTCTCGTATGGACCCGCCCACCGCGTATGTGGCTCCCCAACTCTATAACCGCGTCACGGTAATCAAAGGACCCGAGACAGTAATCTACGGCCCCGGTAATTCGGCGGGCGTGGTGCGATTCGATCGTGACTTCACTCGCTACGCCGAGCCGGACTATTCGGTGAATGCCAGCCTGTTGGGAGGTTCCTGGGGGCGCAACGATCAGAACCTGGATTTCCGCGCCGGCAATCCTGCTGGCTATGTTGGAGTGAGCGCGAACCACACGCACTCCCAGGATTACGAAGATGGCGACGGTGAACGGGTGCATTCACGTTACGACCGTTGGAATGCGGACGCCACCGTGGGCTGGACACCCAGCGACGACACGCGAGTGGAACTGGCGATAGGTAAAGGCGACGGTCAGGCGGCGTACGCATTCAGTGGCATGGATGGCTCGCAGTTCCTGCGCGAAAGCGCGGCCCTGTTATGGGAGCAGACCCATCTGACGACGCATTGGGAAAAACTCGAAGTCCAGGCCTACACGAACTACGCCGACCACGTGATGGACAACTACACGCTGCGCTCGCCTGACCCGACCAGCATGATGCCCATGCCGATCGCTTCCAACGTGGCTCGGCGCACCGATGGTGGCCGCATAGCCGGCACCTGGAACTGGGATGAGGTGGTTGAACTGATCGCCGGCATCGATGGTTCAACCAGCGAACACACCCGTCGCAAGGGTGGCCCACCCGGCAGCATGAATGATTTCCGCGACCAGCCGCGCAAG
>CAJDWV010000004.1_pt1 | contig 31190 bp, 35 predicted proteins | sample 7391731 | NCBI WGS metagenome assembly CAJDWV01 (sample SAMEA7055746, study PRJEB34461) | soil metagenome | biome: terrestrial ecosystem; feature: Peninsula; material: soil | place: Antarctica | collected 2016
GTCTCGGCGTCGGTATTGGCGTGCACGGTGGCGCTTCCCGCAATGACGGTGGCCAGCGCGAACGCGATTGGATGCTTCATCGGCGGTATTCCTCAAGAAAAACAATCCCCAGCGTAACCCAGTCCGCCCGCGCATACCCGTGACCAAAGACATGGAGGGTACCCGCTGGCGCAGCAATCGCCGTGCGCGAAGGCCTGCCATCGTCGATCACCGGACGCTCCATAACACGTCTGTAGACAACCCGAATACAGTATGCAACCGATGGAGCGACAAGGAAATAATGATCGACTAAGCGGCTGCTGTGCGGTGCATTGCCGTGCCCTGCCCATAACCTGAACGGAAGCAGCGACGCGTTTGCACGGCCTGATAGACTTTGCGGCCTCGTTCCGGGGTCACCAATGCTGCTTGAAATCGTGCTGATCGTGTTGCTTGCGCTGTTGAGCGGTTTCTTCGCTCTCAGCGAGATGGCACTGATGACGTCGCGCGCGAGCCGTCTCAAGCATCTCGCGTTACAGCGTCGCGCGGCGGATCGCGCGCTCGAAATGACGCGTCATCCCGAGCGCTTCCTGGCCACCGTCCAGGTATTCATCACCCTCATCAGCATCGGAACCGGTACCACGCTGGGTGTCATGCTTGGCGACCGCTTCGCCGATCATCTGCGCGACACGCAAACAGCCTGGCTTGCGCCCTACGCAACCTCGATCGGCGTGGTGCTCAGCATCAGCCTGATCACGTTTGCGAACATGCTGCTCGGCGAGCTGCTGCCAAAGCGCATTGCACTGGTCAACCCCGAACGCATCGCGATGGCGACAGCTTGGCCGATGCGCATTCTCACCGCTGCCGCGGCGCCGATCGCGTTCGTGCTGATCTGGATCACGCGTGTGCTCCTGCGCGTGATGCGCCTTGACCGCGTCAAGCGCGAATCAGTCAGCGAAGAGGAGATCCGGCTGCTGGTTGCCGAAAGCGCAGAGGCAGGGATCATCGATCCGACCGAACACAACATGGTCAATCGCGTGTTGCGGCTCGGCGATCGCACCGCCGAGAGCGTGATGACGCCACGGCCGCGCATCGCGTGGCTGGATGCGGATGCGGCCGCGGCCGCGAACCTCGCGATTATGCGCGAGACGCCCTACTCACGTTATCCGGTCTATCGCAGCAACGAACAACAGGTGGTCGGGATCCTCGAGGTCAAGCGGCTCATCGGCAATCTCGGCGCACGCAGCGTACCTGATCTGACGGGCGACCTGGCCAAACCGCTGTACGTGCCGGCTACCGCGCGTGCGCTCGATCTGCTCGAAGAGTTTCGCGATGCGGGCATTCCGCTGGCGCTGGTGGTCGATGAATACGGCGACATCGAGGGTCTGGTCACCCTCAACGATTGTCGATCGAGGACCTGCGCGAACTGCTCGGCATCGGCGCGTTTCCGCACGAGGACGAACTCGATTTCAACACCGCCGCCGGCTTGACGATTGCCCAGTTCGGCCGCATCCCGCGCGCCGGCGACCATTTCGACTGGGAACGATTCCGTTTTGAAGTCGTGGATCTGGACGGTGCGCGCATCGACAAGCTGCTGATCACGCGCCTCGACAATCCCGCCGCGACCCCGACCGCGACGTCGTAGAAAGCGGCCCTTCGGCAGACTCAGGACAGGTTTCGGCCAGCATGCGTTTTCGGCACAAGCGACAAGCCACAACAGCATCCAGCAACGCCAGCAAGCAGCTGCGCTAACCCTTGTCCAGCTTCCCCGCAGCGCGCTGCGCTTCAGTCAAAATGCCGTGCAAGATGCGCACCTCGCGCCAGGTTGGCTGCGCACGCAGGAACAGGCGACGCAGGCGCCGCAACACGATGTCCGGCGCGCGTCCCTTGTGGAAATCGATATCATCCAGCGTCTGCGCCAGATGCCGGAACAGCACTTCCATGTCGCCGCTGCTGGCCGGCGGATCACGGTCGACCTGGCGGGGCGCATCGAGCACCGACTCCAGCGCACCGAGGCGCAATTCGTAAGCCAACACCTGCACCGCCTGCGCGAGATTGAGCGAAGAGAATTCCGGATTGCTCGGAATCGTGACAGCCGCGTGGCAAAGCTTGAGCTCGTCATTGTCGAGGCCCACGCGTTCGTTGCCGAAAACCAACGCAACTTCGTCCCCGGCCAGCGCAATTTCGCGCATGCGCCGCGCCGCCGCACGCGGCGCAAACTCTGGCAAGGCCACGCCGCGACGGCGTGCGGTCGCGCCAACCACGAGGCGGCAATCGGCAACGGCCTCAGCCAGCGTATCGACAACGGGTGCATCCTCGAGCACTTGGTGCGCGCCCGCAGACAGCGCGAACGCATCGGGGTGCGGAAAGCGTTTCGGTGTAACCAGCGCGAGGCGGTGGAAGCCCATGGTGCGCATCGCGCGCGCGGTAGCGCCGATGTTGCCAGGGTGGGAGGTGCCGACCAGCACGAACCGGATGCGTGCCGCGCACAAGTCCGTGGTGGGAATCCCATCATTCACGGGATTGGCTGTGTCGCGAGTCGAATCGTTTTGCGGGTGTGGGTCGATCTGCTACCCTCGCCGGCCACCCGCGCTTGCGGCAGCGGCGTTCCCTGCGATGCAGGAACATGGCCCGCGATCGGCACGACTTTCGCATTTCGCCGCTGCGCACGACTTACCATTCGGAACCATCCATGACCAGACCAGCCGTCAATGTAGCGATACGCGCGGCGCGCAGTGCGGGCCAGGTGATCGTGCGCCACATGAACCGCCTCGGTGACGTCAAGGTGGTCGAAAAACAGCGCATGGACTTCGTTTCCGATGTCGACCGAATGGCGGAAAGCGAAATCATACGCGAACTGCGGCGCGCGTTTCCAAGCGATGCATTTCTCGGTGAGGAGAGCGGCCAGACCGGCAAGGGCAAGCGCGTTTGGGTCATCGATCCGCTCGATGGCACGCACAACTACCTTCGCGGCATTCCGCATTTTTGCGTTTCCATCGGCCTGCTCGAACACGGCGATCTGGTACACGGGGTGATCTACGATCCGTTGCGCGACGAGTTGTTCACCGCCAGCCGGGGCGATGGGGCATTTCTCAATGATCGTCGCATCCGCGTCACGGCACGCGAGAGCCTCGAAGGCGCGCTGCTCGCGACCGGATTTCCGTATCGCCAGCGCGAGCATCTTGCCGCGCAACTGGACATGACGCGCGCCCTGCTGTCCGATTCGAATGGCCGCGCGGGTGCCGAGGACATCCGTCGCAGCGGATCGGCTGCACTCGATCTCGCCTATGTCGCAGCCGGTCGTTTTGATGGCTATTACGAAACCGGCCTCAAGCCTTGGGACATGACCGCCGGGTGCCTCTTGGTACGCGAGGCGGGCGGCAGCTATTGCGATTTCGCCGGCCGCGATGGCGTGCCGAAAAGCGGCAACTTGATTGCCGGTGCGCACAAGGTGGTACGCGAGATCGTGACTACGTCTGCACCGCATCTGACGCCGGCGTTGTTGCGCGCTTGAGGCGCGGCGCGGCTGCTGGAGTCGACTCAAGACTTTCCGATTCGCGCCGGAGAGTCGTCGCGGATCATCCCGTACAAGGCAACAGGCGGGCGCAGTACAGCGCCGCAACCTGCTGGTGTAACCTTCCGGTCGCGCAACGATGATTCGCATCGCTGACATTGTTACTCCGGATCGTCGACGCAACCACGCCGACTGCGCCTGGACGTGCATCGGCACCGCACTTCGCCATCGAACAAGGAGAGCAATATGGCTGGTTCATTCGAACTCAAGAAGGCTGCCAACGGCAAGTTTCATTTCAACCTGAAAGCCGGCAACGGCGAGATCATTCTGCAAAGTCAGATGTACGCATCGCGAACAAGTGCACGCGCGGGAATCGCGTCAATTCAGGCCAACAGCCCCAAGGCCGAGCCTTACAACAAGATGGAAGCCTCCAACGGCAAGTCCTACTTCACGCTGCGCGCAGGCAACAACCAGGTAATTGCCAACAGCCAGATGTATGCGAGCACCGCCGCACGTGACACCGGCATTGCATCGGCTATGACCAACGGCTCAACGGCGGTCATCAAGGACAACACCTGAAAGTCGTTGTGCGATGACCGACGGATGGCGATTTGCCACGTCCAGCGAGTTCCACCCGTTCTATCGGTGGCAAACACTGACCAGCAATCCGGATGTTTGAGCACTTTTTCGGCGTCCACCGAGCACGTCTATTTCGGAACGTTCCCGCGTGACTGAACCAGAATCCCCGCAGGACGAACACGCGAAACCGCACGCTGCGCCAGCGTCGCATTCGGACGTCCCGGGTTCGCAGTCGCCGGCCCTGATTGGCCGGGCGATTGCCAATCTGCAGGATTTCCTGCACCTGGAAGCGGCTGGCGGCCTGATACTGATGGCCGCCGCCGCGCTGGCACTGCTGATCGCCAATTCGCCGCTTTCGGGCTTTTACTCGGCGCTGCTCGGCGCCCATCTGGAAGTCAGCTTCGCCGATTACGGCATCGACAAGCCGCTGTTGCTGTGGATCAACGACGGCCTCATGGCGGTGTTCTTCTTCCTGGTCGGCATGGAGCTCAAGCGCGAAGTGCTCGAAGGTCATCTGTCGAGCCTGCGCCGTGCCAGCCTGCCCGCTTTTGCCGCGGCAGGCGGCATGCTGGTTCCGGCAGCATGTTATATCGCCCTCAATCGCGGCAACGGGCCGATGCTGGAAGGCTGGGCGATCCCGACCGCTACTGATATCGCGTTTGCGCTGGGTGTTCTGTCGCTGCTCGGCCCGCGCGTGCCGCCCGCGCTCAAGGCCTTCCTGCTGAGCGTCGCGATATTCGATGATCTCGGCGCCATCGTGATCATCGCCCTGTTCTACACCAGCGATTTGTCGACCATGTCGCTGGCCGTCTCGGCAGTGATGATCGTCGGACTGGCATGCCTCAACCGATTCGGCGTGATGCGCCCGGCAGCCTACTTCATGCTTGGCATTCCGCTCTGGATCGCGGTTCTCAATTCAGGAGTGCACGCAACGCTGGCCGGGGTCGTGCTGGCGATGTTCATCCCGCTGCGGCCCCCAAAGGGATCCGCGCAGGTCACGGAGCGAACCTCCACACTGCACGATCTGGAGCACGCGTTGCATCCTTGGGTGGCGTTCGGCGTGCTGCCACTGTTCGCGTTCGCGAATGCCGGCGTTTCACTGGCCGGAGTGTCGCTGTCCGACCTTGGCCATCCGGTGCCGCTCGGCATCATGATCGGCCTGCTGATCGGCAAGCCGGTAGGTATTCTGCTGACCGCGTGGCTTGCGGTGCGATTGCGTGTCGCGTCGTTGCCCGAAGCGGTGAACTGGCGGCAGTTGCAGGGCGCGGCGCTGCTGTGCGGCATCGGATTCACGATGAGTCTGTTCATTGCATCGCTCGCGTTCGGCCCGCGCGGCGGCTATTCCGGGCTGGAGCAACTCGGCATCCTGATCGGCTCGATCGTTTCAGGAATCCTGGGTTACCTGTGGTTGCGCGTCGCATTGCCTGTCGCGAACCGGCGCTGAGCGCCACATTTTTCGCAATTTTTGGCGTCGTCGCGAAGTCGTGACGAGCACGGCGTTGCACCCAATAGCGTCAGCGTGAGCCGATTTGGTGCCCTTTCACGCATTACTGTGGAGAGCGCCTGGAATGGCCATGCGATCCGTGACGACGCCGTAACGCCGCTGGAGAAACCCGTGACCACTGCACACAAGGCTTTTGACCACCCACCGCATCGGTGGCATCGCTCCGCGCGAACGATATGTCTCGCGGTATTTGCTGTCACCGCCGGTCTTGCGACCGCTGTTGCGGCTGCAGCGCAACCGCCACCCATGGACACGTCTCCCACCGTACCACTTGCCTGGTCGCAGCCGATTTCGCAGGTCGATGTGCACGCCGCGACCCTGCGCGATCAGCCCAACATGCATGGTATTGGCGTTGTGACCGGATCGGATGGACATCCACGCATGTTCTGCATCGATCCAGCCGAGGCCGATTCATCCGGAACAGAACCATCATCTCGCCTGCTTCTGAATCTGCAGACCGGTGCCGATACCGTGCGCTACAAATAGGGGAATGCCATGAATCGCCAATCACCATTCACGAATGGCCTTCTGGGCGTCGCGCTGTTCGGCATGAGCCTGGCGGGCCTGCCATCGGCTGGGCATGCCGCGGACGTCACGCTCATCAATGCCGATGCTCCCGGCGTCGGGCTCAATGATCCGACGCCACGGGCGCCCGAAGGTGGCAACTCCGGCACCACGCTGGGCGAACAGCGCATGATCGCGCTGCAGCATGTCGCCGACATGTGGGGATCGAAACTGGTCAGCTCCGTACCGATCACGATCCAGGTCAGCTTCCCCGATTCGGGCTTTGTGTGTGCCGTGAATCCGGATGACTTCGTGTACCTGGCCTACTCAGGCCCCACCGCCTATTACAACGGCAATCCGCCACTCCCGGAGCATCCGTACGTCTATCCGGTTGCGCTGCGCAATGCGATTGTTGGAACGGCCGCCGATCCGTCAACCCCAAACATCGTGGCCAGCTTCAGCCCCAAGCTCGATTCCACGCCCGGCTGCCTGCCCGGCTACGAAGGATTCTGGTACGGCATCGATCCAACCATCGCGCCACCCATTGAACCCACGAAGTTGTCCATCGTGTCACTGGCAACCCACGAGTTTGCGCACGGGCTGGGCTTCATCAACAACGTCAATCTGCAGGACGGCTCGGCATTTCCGCCCTATCGTTATGTCTGGAGCGACTGGCTGTACGATCTGGAAATCGGACTGCGCTGGCAGGACATGAGCGATGCGCAACGCGCTGCGTCGGCCATCAACGATCCAAACCTGGTCTGGACCGGCCCGAACGTGACCGGCGCTGAGTCGATCCACATGCGGCCACCCTATCGATTGAACTTCGACGGCGTGGCTCAGGCGGGTGAAGTGAAACAGGCCTACTTCGGGACGTTGATCGCGCGTTCTGGAATGACCAGTCTCGCTGCCATTGTTGACGATGGCAGTGCGAGTCCTTCCGAAGGCTGCAATCCACTCGCCAATGCGGCGGAAATCCAGGGCCGCATCGCGGTGGTGAATCGTGGAACCTGTACATTCGGGAGGAAGGCTCACAATGCCCAACAGGCAGGTGCGATCGGGGTTCTGATCCTCAACAACCGCGCCGAAACGCCGGGTGACCCGCTACCGACCGCAGCGGCCGATGATTTCACGCTGGAGGTTCCGACAGTCAGCGTGGCGTGGCAAACCGGCGTGGACCTCCTCGCGGCGCTCGGTTCTGCTCCCGACATGCCGCTCACGATCGAACTCGTTCCTGGTACGGCAGACATCGGCACGAACAACGGATTCGTGCGTATGTTCGCCCCGGAGATGCTGCAATTGTCCTCATCTGTCAGCCATTTCACCGACCAGTCCAACGCACCGCTGCTGATGATGTCGTCCGTCACCGGTGCCTCGTTCGACAAAACCGACATGACCGAAGACCTGTTGCGCGATGCCGGCTGGCAGCTCGCGCCCGGCGTCGGCAACACGATCTTCACCAACGGCTTCGATCCGATCGAGATCCATTGAAGGTTTTGTGACGCCCGTCGGCAGTAGGGAAACTGCGGCGAGGGGTGTAGTCGGCGGGCTGCCGGAAAGGATTCCGGGAACCCGCTTTCTGATTGCGATCGTGAATGTCCAGATGAAATTTTGCGCAATTCAAACACGCAGACGAGTACTTCACGTTGCGCGCGATCGCGGCTTTGATACGATGCTATGCCGATCGATGGTCGCTCGGCCGCGGATCATCACGGCATCTCTCGTACACGCCGTCTGGAGTTTCCATCCATGCTTGAACCCATTGAGGCGCTCGAACGCCTGCGCGAAGGCAACCGCCGTTTTGTCAACCAGGGCCCGGACTGCGAATCGCTGTCACGGCACGGTCATTCCAGCGAACTGGTCAACGGCCAGCATCCTTTTGCCACCATCCTCGGCTGCTCGGATTCGCGCGTGCCGGTGGAGATCGTGTTCGACCAGGGGCTGGGCGACCTGTTCGTGATCCGCGTCGCCGGCAACATCGTGGCACCCTCGCAGATCGGCAGCATCGAGTTTGCGGCAGAGTATTCAGGCACCAAATTGGTGGTCGTCATGGGACATTCGGGCTGCGGCGCCATCCAGGCAACCATCGACACCCTGCTCAAGACCGGCGCCATGCCGCCGCGCAACCTGTACTCGATTGTCGAACGCATCCGGCCTTCGGTGGAGGGCCTGCTGGAAACCGAGCTGCGCCACGATCGTACTGCCCTCGTGCATCATGCGGTGCGGGCCAACATCCGCGCGTGCGCGAGCCATGTTCGACACGGGTCGCGCGAAATCGAGCAGATGGTCGAAAGCGGACAGTTGTTGGTGGTTGGCGCTGAATACTCGCTGGAAACCGGCCACGTGGATTTTTTCGAAGGTGTGCCAAGTACCTGATCGGCAGCGTTCCCGCACGACAATTTGACTGCGGCCAGGTCTCAATGGCGCTTCCCGTTGGTTTGTCCCCGCGCAGGTCCGATTCAGCCCGACAATGGCATAAAGTGTTCCCGCTGCAATGATCGATGCCCACGAGGAACGGCCTGATGTCGGAAGATCCACGCAACAATCGCCTTGATTTCATCGAATTTCCTGCAGCCACCACCGACGCACTCGCGGCAACGCGCACGTTTTTCAGTGAGGCATTTGGCTGGACCTTCACACCGTGGGCCGATGACTACTGCGACACGCGTGACAGCGGCATCGCCTGTGGCATAAATGCTGATGCGGCACAACGCGCCGAGCAGCCGCTGGCAGTCATCTTTGCAAGTAATCTGGATGCCGCACATGCGCGGGTTGTCGCGGCTGGCGGCGAAATGACCCGTGAAATATTCGGCTTCCCCGGTGGCCGTCGCTTTCAGTTTCGTGATCCGGCCGGTAACGAAATCGCAGTCTGGTCGGATCGGGAATCCGCTGACGCCTAGGATTTCGCCTGCTGACGCGAGATTTTCCAACGGCGCCCGAATAGCGGCGCAACGGGTCAGATTGAGACCCTAGCGGTGCGGTATCAGCCGCACCTCGCGGGAACGCAACCACCAGCTCAATATCGTCACGACCAGAAGGATCGGTGGTAGCCAGTAAGCCGCCTTGAGCCAGCGGTGTGCGCGATTCCAACTTTCCCCGAAAATCAGCTCCATCGACAAGGTCGGGGTATCGGCCAGACGCTGGGTTCCTTCCGCAAATGCATCCTGCAGGTACACCGTGCCGAATGTGCCAAGCGCCGGAATCGCCTTGTCCAGCGGCGCGCCGAGCGTGATGTAGGTGGTCGCCAGTGGCGCCTCGCGATGCGCCGATGCCGAAATGCCCGCGCCGATCGTCGGCAACTGCGGTACCGCGCCCCAGATGACAAGATCAAACAACAGCGCCAGAATCAGCACCACAAGTGCGTACCAGCGCAGTCGGCTTCCCATATCAGAGCATCCCGGTCTCAAGCTTGGCTTCGTCCGACATCATGCTGTAGTTCCAGGGCGGATCAAATACCAGTTCCACGTCAGCCTCGGTGATGGTTGGGACCATCTCCAGTTTGGTACGCACGTCCTCGACGATGATATCGCCCATGCCGCATCCGGGCGCCGTCAATGTCATGCGCACGCTGACGCGGCGTTTCCCGTCGTCGGTATGTTCCAGATCGCAATCGTAGACCAGACCGAGGTCCACGACATTGATCGGGATTTCCGGGTCGAAACAGGTGCGCAACTGCTGCCACAGAAGCTTCTCGATGTCGCTGTCATCGGCATCTTCCGCCACTTCGAGTGGCTTCGGTATCGACTTGCCGAGCGCGTCGGCATCCTCGCCGGCAACGCGGAACAGATTACCTTCGACATACACGGTGAAACTCCCGCCCAGCGCCTGCGTGATGTAACCCGGCTGGCCGGCCGGCAGCGTCACCGCATCGCCCTGCGGCACCATGACCGCGGCGCAATCGCGCTCGAACTGGAACGGTTCGGAACTGTTGCTGTAACCACCCATGGATCCACCCTTGCTGACACGGGACCAACACGTCCCACGAACCTACATTATGCCGCGTTGCGACGTGTGCAAGGCCGTAAGCGGAAAAGTACGTGCGATCAGAACGCAGCAGCCCGTCCGGCGTTCACGGGTTATCATCCTGGTTCCTCACGCGATGACTGCTCATGCGCGATCAAAATTTCGTTCGCTCCAGTCGACAGGCATTGGCCATGACCCCTACGTGGACGCTCGCGCGTGACTGAGGCTGCGCGTTCGCTGCTCGGTACGCGAATCCTGGGCGTCTTCACTGCACTCATGACGGCACTGGCAGCCGGCGCGGTGTGGTGCGTGTTGGTGCTGTTCGCGCAACGCGACCTGATCATTCTGGCAGTGTTCGCGGCGATTGCGATCGCGTGGGTAATGCGCAGCCACGCGTTCGCCGGCTTGCGCAGCGGTGCCCTGATCGCGATCGTCATGACGGTGGTGGCGTGCGCCTACTCGCTGTACCTGCAATCGGCCGCCTATATTGCCGGCCTGCTCGGCATGTCGTTTCGTGAAGCGCTGCCACGGCTGGACCCGGGCATGGCGAGCGCCATCGCCTGGTACAACATCGGCCCCATCGACCTCACCGTGCTCGTGCTGTCTCCGCTATTGGCAGCTTGGCTGGTCCTGCGCCCGCAACGCTGACGAGTACCGCGGATTCGCATGATGTGGCTCTTCCCGAATCCCGAATCCCGAATCTAATGCCCCCCTCCCTCGATGGCCTTGAGTTCGGTGATCAGACGCGTCGTCGCTTCCTTGCCGTCGCCATACAGCATGCGTGTATTGTCGGCATAGAAAAGAGCATTCTCGATGCCGGCGAAACCGGTACCCTTGCCGCGTTTGATGACGATCGTCTGGCGTGAGTCGACCACATCGAGGATCGGCATGCCAAAGATCGGCGAGGACTTGTCGGTTTTCGCGGCCGGATTGACGACATCGTTGGCACCGATGACGATCGCTACATCGCACGTCTTGAACTCCGGATTGACATCTTCCATGTCGGCGATCAGGTCATAAGGCACACCGGCTTCGGCGAGCAGCACGTTCATGTGACCCGGCATGCGCCCTGCGACCGGGTGGATCGCGAACTTCACGTCCTTGTCGGCCTTGATGAGCGCCTGCGCAAGCTCCCATATCTTGTGCTGGGCCTGGGCGACTGCCATGCCGTAGCCGGGCACGATGATGACCTTCTCTGCCATGTACAGCAGTGAGGCTGCATCGCTTGCCTCGATCGGCTTCTGCGTCCCGGCAATTTCTTCGCCGGCTTCGCCACCGCCGCCGAAATTGGAGAACAATACGTTGCTGATCGGCCGGTTCATCGCCTTGGCCATGAGCTGGGTCAGGAAGGTACCCGCCGCGCCGACCACCATGCCCGCGATGATCAGTGCCTCGTTCTGCATCACGTAGCCTTCGAACGCGACCGCGAGACCGGTCAGGGCGTTGTAGAGCGAAATCACCACTGGCATGTCCGCGCCGCCGATCGGCAGCGTCATGAGCACACCGAAGGTGAGCGCAAACACGAAGAACGCGGCGATCAGCCAGACATCGAGTTTCCAGAAAACGAGCGCCAGACCGCAAGCGACCGCGGCGAGGAACACCAGCGTATTGACCATCTGCTGGCCGCCGAACATGAAGCGCTTGTCCATGCGTCCATCGAGCTTGGCCCAGGCGATGATCGAGCCGGACATCGAGACCGAACCGATCAGGGCGCCGATGACCGCAAGGCCCAACGTGACGGTCGGCGGGCGCAGGCTCTCCGCACCGGCCGCGCCAAAGGCGGCGCCTGCAGCACTCAATATTGCGGCGAATTTCAGCAGTTCGCTCGCGCCGATCGCGGCAGCCGAGCCACCACCCATGCCGTTGAACAGCGCGACCATCTGCGGCATGTCGGTCATCGCGACCTTCCTGCCCCACAGCCAGGTTGGAATCGCGCCGATCGCGATGCCGGCGATGATCCATTCGATGTTGTGCATGCCGGTGATCGCGAACGTCGCGAGCGTTGCCACGACCATACCGATGCCGGCCTGGACGATGCCGCGCCGCGCAGTGACCGGCGAGGCCATACGCTTGATGCCGAGAATGAACAGCACCGCGGCGACGAAATAGCTCGCCTCGGCAATCCATGGAAGCAGGCCGTGAATATCCATGATCAGCGGCCCTTGCTCGACTTGAACATTTGCAGCATGCGTTCAGTGACCACGTAACCACCGGCCGCGTTGCCTGCACCGAGAATTACACCGATGAAGCCGATTGCAATCCCGAGCGGCGTATCCGCGTGCGCGAGTGCCACCATGGCGCCGACCAACACGATGCCGTGCACGAAATTGGACCCGGACATGAGCGGCGTATGCAGGATAACCGGCACCCGTCCGATGATTTCCTTGCCAGTAAATGCGGCCAGCATGAAGATGTAAAGCGCCAGAAATCCGTCGATCATGCGAACGTCTCCATTGTTGTCACCCCCTCTCCCCCGATGACTTCAGCGTTGGGGGAGAGGGTTGGGGTGAGGGGCGGGGCCTCGGGTACCACGCGATGGTGCTAGAAACGAACGCCCATATCTTTTTGCACTTGGCGCAGTCAGAAAAGCGGGATTCAACCCGCTGCATCAACCAGCGCTTTGGTAGCCTCGTGCTTGATTTCGCCCGCGTGCGTCACGCAGGTTTTCGCGATCAGTTCGTCTTCCCAGTCGAGCGTCAGCATGCCGTCGGCGAGGCTGAGTTCGAGGAAGTTGTAGAGGTTGCGCGAGTACATCTCGCTCGCATTGACCGGCGCGCTGGATGGCAGGTTGACCGGACCGATGATACTCACGCCGTTGGCGCTGATCACAGTTGTGCCGGCTTCGGTCAGTTCGCAGTTGCCGCCGGTTTCGGCGGCGATATCGACGATGACCGCGCCGGGCTTCATGCCGGCGACCATTTCCGCGGTCACGATTCGCGGCGCCTTGCGTCCCGGAACCGCAGCCGTCGTGACGACCACGTCAATGCCCTTCAAATGATTGGCCAGCGCCTGCTGCTGCTGCGCGCGTTCCTCGGCCGTCAGCTCGCGTGCGTAACCACCGCTGCCAGCCGCACTGACACCAAGATCGAGAAACTTCGCGCCGAGCGATTCGATTTGTTCCTTGGTTTCCGGACGCACATCGAAGCCTTCCACCTGAGCGCCGAGCCGGCGCGCAGTCGCGATTGCCTGCAGCCCCGCGACACCCGCGCCAACGATGAGCACCTTGCTCGGACGGATGGTGCCGGCTGCGGTGGTCAGCATCGGAAAGAATTTGGGCGCAGCTTCGGCCGCAATCAGTACCGCCTTGTATCCGGATACCGCCGCCTGCGAGGACAGTACGTCCATCGCCTGCGCGCGGGTCGTGCGCGGCAACAGCTCCATCGCAAACGAAGTAATCTTGCGGTCGCGCAGCGCGCGGATGCGCTCGGGTGCCAGATGCGGCTGCAGGTGGCCGATCACGATCGCGCCTTCCTTGAGGGCAGCGATTTCGTCGAGGCCGGGGGGCTGCACCTTGAGCAGCACATCGGCGCGTGCCAGTGCGGCGGCCGCGTTGTCAGCAAATTGCGTATCGACGAACAGGGTATCCGAAAAATATGCCGATGCACCGATACCGTGCTCGAGGATGATTTCGGCGCCGCGCGCCTTGAGCTTCTTGGCGATTTCGGGCGTCAATGCCACCCGGCGCTCACCCTCAACCGTTTCGCGTATCGCAGCTATGGCCACCGCCATGGATCACTCCCCGAATGTCGAACCCCCGCATCCTACCGGATGAATCGTTCCGCCCCAAGGTGCAGCGCCGCATACCTTGCCGCAACCAACAGTTCCATTACCGACGCGGCGACCGAATTCCTCTCTATGACGGCACGTTAGAATGGAGCGAGTCGTACCCTGGAATTTTGCGGACAATGACGAGTCTTGACGTTCTCAACACGCGCCGATCGGTTCCGGCCAGGAATCTGCATGAACCGGCCCCGGATGAAAGCCAGCTTGCCGCACTGCTTGACGCCGTCATCCGGGCGCCCGACCACGGTCGGCTGACGCCATGGCGGCTGGTTCTGATAAGCGGTGAGGAACGGGAGCGCTTCGGCGACCGGCTGGCTGACATCCAACAACGCACGCAACCGGACATCCCACCCAAGGCGATCGACAAGACGCGTGAGCGCTTTGGCCATGGTGCGCCGCTGATCATCGCGGTCATCTCCGCGATCGACACCGACAATACGAAGGTTCCGACCCAGGAACGACTGCTGTCTGCCGGATGCGTCGCCTACAACCTGCTGATCGGCGCACAAGCCCTCGGATTCGGCGCGCAGTGGCTGACCGGCTGGGCGGCCTATGACCGCGACGTGGCCGACGTGCTCGGGCTGGCCGCGCATGAATCTGTGATCGCGTTCATCCACATCGGCACGCCGGAAGGTGACGCTCCGGAACGCCCACGGGCCACCCGCGAGAAGGTCGTTTCGGACTGGCACGCATGAACGAGGCGCCGCGCACGCTGCATCTGGTCGATGCCAGCATCTACATATTCCGCGCCTGGTTCGCCGAGGCACCAGACATCACCGATGCCGACGGCGGCTCGGTAAATGCGGTGCACGGGTTTGCGCGGTTTCTGCTCGACCTGTTGGAAAACTCCCGGCCCGCACACATTGCCGTCGCGTTCGACGAGGCGCTTGCCACGTCATTTCGCAATCGCCTTTACCCGTCTTACAAGGCCAACCGGGATCCTGCGCCGGAACAACTGAAACGCCAGTTCGTGCACTGCAAGCGCCTGTCGGCCGCACTCGGCCTGACGGTGCTTGCCGATGAACGCTACGAAGCCGACGACCTGATCGGCAGCGCCGTGGTAGCACTGCGTCAGCATGGATTCCGCTCCGTCATCATTTCCGCCGACAAGGATTTCGGACAGATGATTTCCGAGGTGGACGAGCAATGGGATCCAACCCGCAACCAGCGCTGGGATGCCGCCGGCGTCAAGACAAGGCTCGGCATTCCGCCCTCTCAGGTGGCCGACTTCCTCGCCCTGTGCGGTGATGCCAGCGACAACATCCCGGGCGTGCCGGGGATCGGCCGCAAGACCGCAGCGGTGTTACTCAGCCACTTCGGATCGCTGGATGCATTGCTGTTGCGCGCCGAGGAAGTCGCTTTCCTGCGCCTGCGCGGCGCCGCGCGTGTCTCGGCGCAATTGCGCGAACACGCTGACAACGTGCGTCTTTTCCGGCGACTTACCGGTATTGCGCTCGACGCCCCCGTACCGCTGGATGCGCCGGGCTACTCCCGGCGTGCTGCCGATGCCGCGGAGATCACTGCGCTTTCGGAGCACCTGCGTCTGGGCGCACTGACTCGCAGCCGGCTGCACGCACTCGCGTCAGCCGGCTGAAGCTGGCCCGTCAATCCTTCTTGTCGGACTTGTCGCCGGATTTGTCACTTACCGGCTTATCCTTCAGGAATTCCTTGCGCTGTTCGGGAGTTGCCGTCGGCACCTTCTGCAACTGTGTGTTGATGCCCTTCTCGTCCCACGCGAAATGCATGTTGCTGCGGTAGATGACGACCGGCTGCAACTTGGCGGCATCCTTCGGCGCACCATAGGTGTCGTACTGGTTGCGCTGGCTGTTGGCTATGAAGTACAGCATGTCGCCATCGACTGCCCCGACCGTCGGCAGCGTAAATTCCGGTGCTGCTGAATCGAGCGGCATCGCCTTGGTGATCGTGCGCCCATCATCGGCAATCGTGAGACGCATCACGCGCTTGGGCTGCATGTCGCTCTCGATCACGACCAGCGTATGGTCGTACCAGTACATGCCCTCGATCCCACCAAGCACCAGGCTTTCCGGATCATAGACCATGTCGAACGCGCGACTCTTGGCTAGATCAATGCCGAAAATGCCAAGCGCGTGGTCGGCGAAATACAACGTCTTCCCGTCATCGCTGACCGCCATTCCACGCACGCTGGTCAGTCGCTCGTCGCTCCAGATCATCTTGAGCGAATCGCCGTCTAGTCGCCAGATCTGGTTGAGGACACCGTCCGCGACGAAGACCTGACCCGTCGGCCCCACGGTCATGCTGGACAGCGTGTGCGGACTGCCCTCGGCCGGCAACAGGTAGCTATGGAGAAACTTGCCATCGGACAGGCGGAACTTGAACACGCCGGCCTTGCCGAAATCCGTTTTTGGCAGATCCTTGAAATACACCGAAGCGGTACTCGCAACGTACAGTGCATCGTGTTTGGCATCCACGCCAAGCGCGTACACGCTCCACAGACCGTTCTCGGCATTCGGCTTGATGAAATCACTCAGATGGCCCTTTGCATCGACGCGCGAAACAGTGCCGTCACGCGCGCTGCCGACCAGGAAACCTTTCCGTCCCGGATCGTAGGCAATCGATTCGAACAGCTGATCGCCACCGGGCAATTTGAATGCGACCTTGCCTTCGCCGAACGGATCGAGATTGATCTTCAGGTTCTTGACGATGTAATCCCAAACCTTGGTGTCGGCCACCTTGGCAAAGCGTGGATCCTTGTCCAGGTCATAACCGTAACCCGCGCTTTGCATATGGATGAGCTTGTCGTAGGTCTTGGTCTTCTCGCCCATCGCGGCGTACGTCAGCGCCAATTGGAAGTGGATGCTGCCGACATTGGGGCGCAACTTGGCGAGTCGCTCGAGCGCCCACAGCGCGCGCTCCGAATCGCCTGCCTGCCGATACATCACCAATAACTGTTCGGCAACGGACGCGACGGTGATGTGCGCGATCTGCGCCTGCGTCAGCTTGCTCACGTCGAGCTGACCGGCTGCCGGCTGCGACGATTGGTCGGACTTGGCGGCGCCATCCTGTGCGATGGCAACGGATGCGCCGGAAATCAAGAACGCAAACGCAAATACGAGAGGGAAATACGATCGCTGATTCTTCATCGGCTCTTCCATGGGAAAATGATTGGGTAGATTCGGGATGTACAGTCGGAACCGTCCTAGACCGTTGTGCAATGCACAAGTTCAAGGCGATCCGGGCAAACCGGCCGCAAGTTTACCTCGACCCGCGACGTAACCTTACGATGCCGGCCAACTGTGGTCGGAAGCCAACCAGTTCGCGCCGCGCGTTTACTGCCTGCAATCATGCAGATGCATCGGTGTGATCCTGACGAGGCCGGCCTGACAAAAATCAGTATGACGCGCCATTGGAGTGACGGGATGGGCATGACGGAAATCGAGACACTTCATCAGGGTGACTGGTTGCGCCTCAAGCGTGTAGGCCGGTGGGAATATGCAGAACGCACCAATCCCGGTGGCGGAGTGCTCATCGTTGCGGTCACCGATGCAGGCGACCTGCTACTCGTCGAGCAGTTTCGTGCCGCCATCGACGGACCCACCATCGAACTGCCCGCGGGTCTCGTCGGCGATCTCAACGGCAGCCGTGACGAAAGTGCTGTTGCCGCGGCACATCGCGAACTGCTTGAGGAGACCGGTTACCGCGCAGCCGACATCGAGGTGCTGGTGTCAGGACCCTCATCGGCAGGCATGAGCAACGAGATCCTGACGCTGGTGCGCGCGCGTGGCCTGACACGCGAGCACGAAGGTGGCGGCGATGAAACCGAACAGATAACGGTGCACGCGGTGCCGCTGGAGAGTGTGGCGCGATGGCTGCTGGACAAGTCCGCGGCTGGTATCCAGGTCGATCCGCGTGTGTTCGCCGCGCTGTATTTCATCGAACACGGCGAGTTATTCGATGATTGAAAGCAGAAAAGACGGGACCACGAAGAACACGAAGGAGGATCTATCGGCTTTTCACCAGCTGAAGATGCTTTTCTTCGTGTGCTTCGTGCTCTTCGTGTAACTGCTTTTCCAATCTCAGGCGATGACAAGTCGCAGCGCGAATTGCCACAGCAGCAACAGCGCCATGAACAGCATGATGAGCCAGGTGCCGAGGATGCCGACAAGGCGCGCGCTGCTGGTTCCGGCACTGCGTGACAACCCGAAGCTGTGCAACACGCGCGACACGATCAGCACGATGCCGAACACATGCAGCACCAGCGGCTGCGTCTGATTGAGCTCCAGCAACAGCAGCAGGATGAGCGCGAGCGGCAGGTACTCGACCGCATTGCCGTGTGCACGCATCCGCAGCGCGAGCAGCGAATGACCACCATCGCCGATACCGGTATGCGTGGCGCGTCGCGCCATCGACACCCGAAATGCGAGGACAAGGACCAGCAGCGCCGCAAGTGCCGCATAGATTCCGGTGATATGCATGGAGCCTCCTCGCAATGTTGATCCAGGTAACGTCGTAGTCCGCTTTGACCGGCCTGTTGCCGGACGCGTCGATCAGTGCATTGAATCCGCAGTCGCCGGAATCAGTTTGTTGCCACGCTGGATTCCGGTGAGGCGCACGCTTCCCGCCTCGATCACTCGATAGCTGACCTTGAGGTCGCCAATAGCCGGCTGCTTCGGATCGGCGCCCGCATACAGCGCGTCACCATCCTTTCGAAAACTTGCGGCCAGATTGGGCGGCAATTGTTCGATATCGATCGGAAATGCGGTGGCCTTGCGATCGCCGCTCGCCAGGGCGGTATCGACATGAAAGTCGCCAAGTTGCACTTCGCGCGCCATGAACGTCGCACTCGCGAAGGGGAAGCGCACGGGATTCTCGTGCCCTGCCGGCTCGCGAAAGCCGGACGAGTTGATTGGTTCTTCCGACCAGGCAGGCTCGTAAGTACAGGTTGCGGCAGCACAATCTTCGTGCCACTGGAACATTTGCACGTCGCGCAACAGTTCGAGCGCGTCTGCGGACACGGCAAGCTCAGAATCGTGAGCCGACACAGGGATGCGCAATGTGCCGCTGACCGTCACCAGCCGCCCTTCGTTCGCAGCATCAATCGGTGATGCAGGCACTTCCGGAGCGCTGTCTGAAGGTGTATCCGCAGGCGCCCGCGGCGGTTGCGCAGGATTGCGCATGTACCATGCAGCGAAAATAAGCGCGCAAACCACGATGAACGCCGCGAGCGCAATCAAGGGACCACGCATGCGGCGACGCCTCATGCGGCAAGCTCGAGGGCTTGGAGCGTCGCGATCTCGTTGGTCGTTGCGTAGCGTCCCTTCGCATCCCGCGTCACATCGGCCATCGCACAACCCGGGTCGTGGGTGAAGTACAGACGCACGCCACGTTCGAGCTTGTCAGCGAGAAATTCGCGCTTTTCATCGATGAGGAGTTCCGCGTTGCGGTCATAACCCATAGTCACCGGCAGATGCACCCAAGGCCGACCCGGTATCAGGTCCGCACAGAACACCACGCCACCATTCGCGCCCGGCGCCGGCATGATCTCGGCCAGTATCAGTCCCGGGGTGTGACCATTGCTGTAGGTGAAGCGCACGCGCTCACCGAGCGTCGGCGAATGCGTGCCGTGGACAACCTCGAGGCGTCCGGACGCCTCCAGAAGGTCCGGCAATTCAGCGATGAACGAAGCGCGATCGCGCGAATGTGGATTGCGCGCACGCTGCCAGGCTTCCTCGCCGACGATGAAGGTCGCGTTCGGAAACAGGAGTTGCGGCGGCTCGCCTTCCTTCCACGGCGCGAGCAGCCCGCCCGAGTGATCGAAATGCAGATGCGACAGCACCACGGCGTCGATTGCCTCGTGCGTAAAGCCCGCATCGAGCAGCGAGCCGAGCAGGACATGCTCGGACTCGACCACCCCAAAACGCTGTTTCAGCTTCGGCTCGAAAAATGCGCCAATGCCGGTCTCGAACAGCACGTTCTGGCCGTCCAGATCCTCGACCAGCAACGCGCGGCAGGCGAGCGGAATGCGGTTGTCTTCGTCAGGCTCCAGCCACTTCGCCCACATCGCGCGCGGCACGTTGCCGAACATCGCGCCGCCGTCGAGCTTCTGCGAATTGCCGAGGATGGACCAGAGTTTCATGGTTGCTTCATCGCGCCGCCGCGTCGCCATGCTGTCATTTGACCAGCCCGCTGCCCGAATCACCGCGTGGGTCGCTGGCGGCGTGCAGCGTGTTGGTCTCCCTGTCCCAGCTCACCATGTTCATGAACCCCCATCGGCGCTCCGATTCATTGACGACGTGTCCCATCTTCTGCAACGCATTGACCTCGTCCGCGCTGAACGCACCGGGCTCGGCAGATACGACGTCAGGCAGATATTGATGATGGAAGCGTGGCGCGGCGACGATCTGTGCAGGCAATTCGCCGTGGGTGAACCCGAGTATGCCCTCGAGCACCATGGTGATGATGCGGCTGCCTCCTGGGGTGCCGAGCACGCCGACGCGATCCTTGCCGATCACGAAACTCGGACTCATCGATGACAGCGGGCGGTGGCCGGGCTTTGGTGCATTCGCATCATTGCCGACCAGTCCGAACGCATTCGGCGTGCCGGGCTTGAGTGCAAAGTCGTCCATCTCGTTGTTGAGCACGAAACCGGTGCCATCGATGACCAGCGCAGAGCCGAACGACAGGTTCACCGTTTGGGTACCCGCTGCGAGGTTGCCGTCCTTGTCGATGATCGAAAAGTGCGACGTGTGCATGCTTTCATTGGGCGCCATGTAACCGGGCAGCATACTGCTCGGTGTCGCCTTGTCCGGCAGGATCGACGCGCGCAGACCGGCTGCATAAAGCGGACTGGTAAGTTCCTTGATCGGCATATCAACGTAGTCGGGATCGCCGAGGTACGCGGCACGATCGCGATAGCCGCGGCGCATCGCCTCGATGATCAGGTGCGTGCGATGCACGCGGTCGAGTTTGGCAAGGTCGTAGCCAGACAGGATGTTGAGCATTTCGGCGAGCACGATGCCGCCCGAGGACGGCGGCGAGGCGGTGACGATGTGCCAGCCGCGATAGTCGAACGCAATCGGCGCACGTTCCTTCGCCTGGTAGCCGGCCAGATCGTCCAGCGACCAGTTACCGCCGGCATCACGCACACCATCTACCAGCCGCTTGGCAAACTCACCGTGATAAAAGCCGTCGCGACCCTTTTCGCCAATCAGGCGCAGAGTTGCGGCCAGATCCGGATTGCGCTGGCGCGCGCCGATCGCGGGAATCTCGCCATCGTGGAGGAACAACTTCACGGAAGCTGGATAGCGGTGGATCACATCCACACGCCGCTTGAGGCCGCCGAGGTAGCGCGGGTCCGGGACGAAGCCTTCAGTGGCGACACGGATGGCGGGTGCGAGGGACTTTGCCAGCGGCAGTTTGCCGTAACGCTCGGCGATCAGGACAAGCCCGGCGACCTCACCCGGGATGCCTGCCGACAGCGGACCATTGATGGACTTGTTGCGATCGAGATTGCCTTCGGCATCGAGATACTGCCGCGCATCGACGGCTGCCGGCGCCGTCTCACGCGCATCAACCATGACTTCATGGCCATCACTGGCGCGATGCAGCAGGAACAGGCCGCCGCCACCGATCCCGGAACTTTGCGGCTCGACCACCGACAAAGTGGCCGCGACCGCCACTGCCGCGTCGAACGCGTTGCCGCCCTCGGCCAGCACTTCGAACCCGGCTTCGCTGGCAAGCTTGTGTGCACTCGCAATCGCCGCACGCCCGGGCTTTTCCGTTGCCGCGAATGCGACACTGCAGGACGCTGTTGCCAGCAGCGCCAGCAACAGACTCGTAATGCATGACTTTCGCATCAACTCGCCTCCTGTCCGGTCGGGCGTCGATACCTGGTCATCAGCGCCTCATGCAATTCGACGTGCTGAAGATCCAGTTCAATGCACTCGACCGGACAAACTTCCACGCATTGCGGCTCATCGTGATGGCCCACCCACTCCGTGCAGCGATCGACGGCAATCTCGTAGATTTCCGCACCAACACCGATTGCCTGGTTCGGGCAAACGGGCTCGCCGACGTCACAGTTGACGCATTGGTCGGTTATGCGCAGCGACAATTCACTTCATCTCGACGAAACGGTACTCCGCACCGGACGGCTCAAGCCCCTGCTTGACGGCTTCCTCGTCGGACGGCGCACCGATGAACAGCACGACCACGCCCTTGAAAGATCCCGGCGAGGCCGACGCAAATGCCTGCTTGATGAGATCGGTGGTGAGCATCGAATCGGGGCCGCCGAATGCGAGCATGTTACCGGGTAACACCCCACGCGCAACGACTGTCTCGACATTGGCGAGCTGGTTGCCGCGATCAGATTTTGCGGCGTCATCCTCGCCCTGTGGCACGAAATACATATACGGATGCGTAGTCTTGACGCCCTCCATATTGGCGGTGACGACACTGACCAGATACTTCTTCCAGGCCGTCTTGTCGGTCGCGTTGGCCGGCATGGTGACGACTTCCACCGGCGCTTCCACAGCCGCTTCCTGCGCAGCCTGATCGTTCTTGTTGCAACCTCCCAGCGCGAAGGTGGCGACACACATGAAACCGATGGTGATTAGGGTCTTGCGCATGATGGCGTTCCTCGGATTGCGATGAGTGTGGATCAACAGGATTCGTTAGACGATCCGTTATGGTACCGCCGACGCAGCGCGTTCTGCACCGCAGGATGGACAAAATCGGACACGTCGCCGCCGAGACGCGCGATTTCGCGCACCAGCGACGAGGAAATGAAACTGTATTGCTCGGCCGGCGTCAGAAACAAGGTTTCCACGCTCGGGATCAGATGGCGGTTCATGCTCGCGAGCTGGAACTCGTACTCGAAGTCGGACACCGCGCGTAATCCGCGCAGGATCACTCCGGCACCGATTTCCTCGACGAAATGTGCGAGCAGCGACGAGAAACCGCGCACTTCGACATTCCTTACCAGGGCGTGTCCGGATTCTTCCAGCGCCGTGCGTGCAAGCTCGATACGCTCATCGAGGCTGAAGCACGGCCCCTTGACCGGGCTGTCGGCAACCGCCACCACGACACGATCGAACAACGCCGCCGCGCGTTGCACCAGATCGATATGACCGTTCGTAATCGGGTCGAACGTGCCCGGATACACCGCCACGCGCGCTTTGGAAGCTGTCATCCCCTGCCTGCCTGAGTATAAAACCGGAATTGATCCGCAATGGATGCTCACCGCACCCGAATGGAGTGTGGTGGTATCGGAAATCCATCATAACAGGGGTGCCGTGCGCCGCTTCCCGGTGATCGTGGGCGGTAGAATACGGGGCAGGATTGAGGCGCCAGAGCATCGGCATACCTAACTTCCGTGGCCCGCAGCGGCATCGCGACGATACAGGGCAAAGCGCACGTCACCCGCGTAGCCTTCGCGATGCATACACCAGTTCGACGGAACCAGCGGAGAGCCGATTTCGTTGGGCGATTCGATGTAGATTAACGCGAGCGGTGCGAGCCAGCCGTTTGCCTCCAGACGCGCGGCCGCCGTCTCCCACCCACCCGCTGAAAACGGCGGATCGAGGAACGCCACATCATGTGGCTGCGCATCATTGTCAAGAAACCGCTCCGCGTTGGCACACGCGACCACGCCGCCAGATACTCCGAGTCGCGCGAGATTCCCCTCGATTGCGCCGGCAAGGTCGCGGTCACGCTCGACGAATGTGCACGACGCTGCCCCGCGTGACAGTGCCTCGATGCCGAGCGCGCCGGTGCCCGCGTAAAGATCCAGGCACCGCGCGCCTTCGATGCCCGCCACCAACCAGTTAAACAGCGTCTCGCGCACGCGATCGGGCGTGGGACGCACACCATCGCGATCCGGAACTGCCAACTTTGATCCGCGCACGCTGCCACCGACGATGCGTACTTTGCCCGGCCGGGGCCGAGTGGCGATTCGGGTGCGTTTTGGGGGTCCGCGCATGACAGGCACTCGGGTATCGACACCGGTACGGATTGAAACACGAATCGGAGCAAGTTAACGCAAACGACCTGCGAGGTCGGCCAGCTGACGAGGCCGCGTAGCCCGCTCTCGCACTTTTACGGATCGGAATGCGCATCGTGCCGAGCCTGCCCGGTGATAGCATGAAGTTCATACCTCGGTAGAACGATCACCATGCTCAAGTTCTGGAAAAAGAAACCTGTCACGGACGAAAAGGATAGCCCGCAAGAGGTCGAGGGCCGCATTACCCCAATCGCGAGCGAAATCGACGAAACGGCGATCCCGCCCGGGCATGTCGCGCCGAACGGTTCCCTGCCGATCATGCCCGTTCCACGCGAACCACTGGACACCGATCCGGTTACGGACAACCCTGCTGCAGAGGTGGGACAAGCTGGCGCTGGTGAGGATGAAACCCCGCAAGCTGACGGCGCATCCTGGCGAAAGCGCTTGGGTGGCAGCGGATTTGCGAAGAGCCTGTCCAGCCTGTTCGCGCGCAATCCCGTGCTCGACGAGGCGCTGCTCGACGAACTGGAAATCTGCCTGATTGGAGCGGATGTGGGCGTGGCTGCGTCCGCCGAACTCATCGATGCGCTGCGCCAGCGGGTCGCCAAACGCGAATTCGCCGACGCCGACGGCCTGCTGGCCGCGCTGCGCGAGCAGCTTGTCACCTTGTTGCGCCCGGTCGAACTGCCGCTCGATGTAAGTACGCATGCGCCTTTCGTGATCCTCACCGTCGGCGTCAACGGCGTCGGCAAGACCACCACGATCGGCAAGCTCGCGCACCATCTCATCGCCGATGATCGTTCGGTGCTGCTCGCCGCCGGCGACACGTTTCGCGCCGCTGCGGTCGAACAACTCCGTACCTGGGGCGAGCGCAACAACGTCCCCGTGGTCGCGCAGGCATCGGGCTCGGATTCTGCGAGCGTGATCTTCGATGCGCTGCAGGCGGCGCGCGCACGTGAGGTGGACGTGATGATTGCCGATACCGCCGGGCGTCTGCACACCCAGGGCGGCCTCATGGATGAACTGGCCAAGATCCGCCGCGTGCTCGGCAAGATCGATGCGAATGCACCGCATGAAGTGCTGCTGGTGATCGATGGCACGACCGGCCAGAACGCGATCAGCCAGGTACGCCAGTTCATGCAGGCAATCGGCGTGACCGGCCTTGTCGTCACCAAGCTCGATGGCACTGCAAAGGGCGGTGTAGTGTTTGCACTCGCGCGCGAATTCGGCCTGCCGATCCGCTATGTCGGGCTCGGCGAGGGCATTGCCGATCTTCGCCAGTTCGACGCAGAGGCATTTGTCGATGGCTTGTTGCCGCCAACACTCGGCGCCGCGGTCGACGGATGATCGACGATTCCACGCCGCGTGCCCCCGCAACCGGCCGCGATGCCGACAAAGGCAGTCGCCGACGACGCCGTTGGCCGATCGTGCTGGCAGTACTCGTACTCATCGTCCTCGCTGGCTTGTTCGCGATCCGCCAGTTCGTGCGTCCGGACCGGCTCACTACATTGCTGATCAACGAAGTGCACACGCGCCTCGGCGCGCAACTTGAACTTGGTGATGATGCACGCTTCGGCTTCTGGCCTGGCTTGCGTGTGGAACTTCCCCAGGCGGTACTGCGCGGTACCAGCGACTCACCGCCGATCCTTTCCGCAGCATCCATCGATGTCGCCATGCCGTGGCGCAGCCTGTGGGCAGATACCCTGGACATCGAGCGCGTTGAACTTGAGCGCCCGCAACTTGATCTCGATGCGCTGAACGCATGGCTGAAGGCTCTGCCCGAAACGACTGGTGGCCAGGATTTCCACGTCAACCTTTCCGCGCGTGATGGCAGGCTGATGCGCCAAGGCGTTGTGTTCGCCGAGGGCATTGATCTGGATGTCTCCGGCAGCAATGCCTTGTCGGCATGGCTCGCACAGTTCGACGCGAAAGACGGCATCGTGGCCGCAGCTCTCATCCCACCTCTCGAAGGCAACATGAGCGTGAAGAAAATTCGTATCGGCGAGACGCAACTCAAGGGGGTGCACATCAAGTTCAACGATGCAACGACACCTGCCACGCCGGACACTCCGCGTTGAACGACTTCGCCAACCGCCTGCTGGAGTGGTACTACACGCACGGTCGCCAAGATCTGCCTTGGCAACATCCACGCACGCCATATCGGGTCTGGCTGAGTGAAGTCATGCTGCAGCAGACGCAGGTCGGCACCGCGATTCCCTATTTCGAGCGGTTCGTGGCCAAGCTGCCAACGCTGGCCCAACTTGCCGCAGCGCCACTCGATGACGTCCTCGCCTTATGGTCCGGGCTCGGCTACTACAGCCGCGCGCGCAACCTGCATCGTGCCGCGCAGACTTGCGTCGACATGCACGCCAGTGATCTGCCGCGCGATTTTGACAGCCTCGTTGCACTGCCCGGCATCGGTCGCTCGACTGCCGGTGCAATTCGCGCGCAGGCATACGGCGAGCGTGCCGCGATCCTTGATGGAAATGTGCGCCGCGTTCTCGCTCGCTTTCATGGCGTCACCGGATGGCCCGGCAGCGCCGCGCTGCAGGGTACGCTGTGGCGGCATGCCGAGGCGCACACGCCGGAAACACGCGTTGCCGATTACACGCAGGCGATCATGGATCTCGGCGCAACCGTGTGCAGCCGGGCACAACCGCGATGCGTGCAGTGTCCGCTGTCGGCGAACTGCATCGCGTATCGCGACAATCTGACCGCGCACTTGCCCGAACGCAAACCGGCGCGCCGCGTACCTGTTCGCCGCACGCATATGCTCATCGTGCGCGACCGTGCAGGCCGGGTACTGCTCGAACGTCGTCCGCCAACCGGTGTATGGGCGGAGTTATGGAGCCTGCCCGAATGCGATGAAATCGAGATGACTGCGGTTGCGTTGCAGCGGCATTGCGGAATCGAGCCGGGAAAAGCGCAGCTGCTGCCGTCATTTCGGCACGTGTTCAGCCACTTCCGACTCGATATCACGCCACTGCAGTTTCAGGTCGAGCGCAAGTCACCGCACGTTGCCGACTCGCAGGATCACGGATGGTTCGAGCGCGATCAGATCGCGAGGTTGGGCCTGCCCTCACCGGTACGCAAGCTGTTGGACGATGTGATGCGCAACGAGGGCGGCGAACGCGTTGCACCCTCTCAGGACGTCCGAAGATAGGGCTTCGTAAATCGCCAACTTGATATCCTGCAGCGAACCGCAAGTTTTCCATCACTCCAGTAACGCACTGCAAACATCGGAGAAACACACATGACACGCACCGTGCACTGCGTAAAACTCGGCCGCGAGGCAGAAGGTCTTGGGTTTGCACCGTGGCCCGGCGAACTCGGCAAGCGCATCTACGAGAATGTGTCCAAGGAGGCATGGGCGACATGGCTCGCCCACCAGACCATGCTGATCAATGAAAATCGCCTCAATCCGCTCGAAGCGAAGACGCGCACCTTCCTGGCTGCCGAGATGGAAAAATATTTCTTCACCGGCGGCGCGGAAAAACCACCGGGTTATGTGGAGCCGGATTCGGCGTGATTGCGACGACCGGCGACCGACGCGCAATGCGGTTCCTCCAAGAGCCCACGCTCCGCCTTAAGCAGCTCGCTTTCGCACAGTAAACATGGTGCGCGGTCCAGTGCACGAAGGATCGCATCATCCACCGTGGGGGTTGGAGCAGGTTCTCACGCAGCCAGTTGTCGTCATATCGCGGCGCACATTGCGTTCTCTTCGCCGGCTTCGCAAGGGAAGGAACAGCTAATGGCTGCGGGCTCTCGCTATTTCACGTTTCGAGCCTGCTTGTATGCCTTGATGTCGACCGGCCGGATTTGCGTGATGCGGCATTTCTGGCCACCGACATCGACCGTATCGAAGCGCACGCTCACGGTATTGGCAGTCGAGCTCAAGCCGACCGCCTTGGCCCATTGCAGCCTGTCGCAGGGAAGATCGACGTCGAGTAGATAGGCCTTGTTGATCTCCGGCCAGACGATCAGCTGGGTGTCGCCGACCAGTTCCCATTTCTGCAACTTCCAGAAGTGGAAACTCTTGACCGGCGCACCGATGTACGGCTCATATGCGGCGAGATTCTTTGCCTGGGTGTCAGAGGTTTGCGCACTAGCCGTGGTCGCCGCGCCCGCAAGTGCAAGGCCAGAAGCAAGAACCAGTGCAACCCGGAAATTGTGCATGATGTTTGATGTGGACATATCAAGCCCTCCGCGAAATGTGGCTCCAACTACGACAGCGATGGAGGAGGAAAAGTCAGCCTGCGACAACATCTTACGAGACAGCGGTATGCCGCGATTCAGCCTGATGGCCTCGGGCAGCCGCGTGTCAATGGCGAGGCTCTTCCAGGATGCAGCTTCCGCGGTGATGCGTTGCCCTGCAACCATCATCGCTGCTTCGGCTTCGCAAAAACCGATCCAGTGCGCGGTCGATGTGGGCGCGCTCGGAGGCAGACATGCGGCGAGTGAGGTCGCGATCGCGCGATCGGCGTCGCCGCGAACTGCCGGAAGGCGTGCGTCGGTCGGCGACATTTCGGCGTCAAGCACAATCCGACGCTGCCATTGGAACGCGGTAAAGGTTGACGCGGAACCGCCACCCGGCTTTAATACTCGGCCCTCCGCCGCGGCCATCAGCGCCAAAGCGATGCAATTTCTGGCCGGGTAGCTCAGTTGGTAGAGCAGAGGATTGAAAATCCTCGTGTCGGCGGTTCGATTCCGTCCCCGGCCACCACATTATGATTTCACCGAAACACTGGTATATCGTGGTTTGCGGTGCCGCCCTGCCCCAGCCTGTCCCATTTAATCTTGCACTGAATGGGGATACCGCTGGGGATACTGATCGACGGAACTTGAATCGGTATCCCCATCGCGCGGTCGCGCATTGGCCACCACCCGCCTCAACGGGCACGCGCAGGCGAGGCAAGAAGCGCTTGCGATCCCGGCGCAGTTCACGCGCGAACAAGTTTTGCATTGTGATCCGGCAAGGGATGTTGACGCCACCTCAGCAGGCTGATCTACTGCATTGGGTGTCGGGAGATGGCATGCCTCCCTGAACCGCCGCAAGGCTGATGATGCCTACCACACCGGCTTTCGGGTAGCGGCTCTTCGTATCGCCACCAGCGAGCTTGATCCTGGATTTGCCAGCAAGCGAAGCGCTCAGATGCCCTCTACCCCAAGATAGTTGCGATGAACCTGGGTCCATGCCACGACCGGCCATGGGCTTGTCTTCTGTCGCGCGGGTCGTGGATCGCAACTTGCCTTTGAAAGTGCCTGCACCAGATCGATAGATTATGCTATCGCGAGGCTTCCATGAATGGTTATTCGCTTCATTTCTACATGCACGAAAACCAGAAACATCGTGGCGAGTTGTTGTACGAGTGGGTGCTGGAGAAAGCGAAGAAGGTTGGGGTTCACGGCGGCTCGGTGTTCAAGTCAATCGCCGGCTATGGTCGGCATGGCGTGATGCACGAACAGCATTTTTTCGAGCTGGCTGGCGATATGACCGTGTTGGTGGAGTTCATCGTGGATGATGATGAAGCCGCCAAGTTGCTCGACATCGTGCGCGATGACGGCGCACCGTTGTTCTGGTCAAAAGTCCCGACCGAGTTCGGTATCGTCGAACACCGCTGAGGCGCTGTGCGTCAGGTGTGGATCGCTTGCTGACCGACCGGACAGCATGAGCAACTGGATTCATCGTCGTGTGATGTGTGTTTATGCCGCATGGCCCGAGAGCCCGTTGCCAAGCAGGGTTTCGAGTTGCTGCAGGTCGCTACGTAGCGCGTCGTGGTCCGCATTCGCCGCCAACGCGGCCTGACCCGGCATCGTAAGCGCTGCACGGCGTAGTTCCCGGACGCCGCAGTCCAGCCAATCGTTCAAACTGTTGGCATAGACTTCTAAATCACGCCCGAGCGGTTCATCAAGCGCGGCATGCAATCGGCGGCGCAATCCCGGGCGGCGCAGCAATTGCGGTCCGTTACCCGAGGATACAGCCAGTAATTCGGGGAGGCTGGCCGTGAACGCAGGCACTCCGCGCAGTACCTGGGTCGATGTGTCCGGTCCAAGTTTGCCGGCGATGGCGCGAAGTGCGGACATGGCGTCGCGGACCACCGCATCGGCCATGTTGGCTGCGCGGGCGCAGAGGTCGAGACCAGTCAGCGTGGTGGCGGCAGGAGTCTTTATTACGGTTTCTTCGACAATCACCGGCACGCCGCGTTCGGCCAAAGTGTCGATCAGGTCATGCAGTCGACGGTGCGTCTCGTCAAGTGTCGCGAGCAGGCTGCCTTGGTCGGGAGCAGCGTCACCATCGCCGTCATGCTTGGCCATCGGTTGCTCGGCGAGCGCCTGTTGCAGCGTGGCGCGGACCCGGCCGGCCAGCTCGGCGATTCGGCGATGTCGACGTTCACCGGCGCGCGCGTACGTACGTTCCAGCATCGGCTGCAGGGTGCCCTTCAGCCACGCATCCAGTTCGGCCGCGTGCCCGGCGTGCACGCTGATCGCCCCGATGGGCGTTGTGACTTGCAGTGCCTCGGCGACGGCAGCTTCCAGGTAACGCTGTTGTTGTGCCAGGGCTTCGGCTGCCACGGTGTCCGCCTTGGTCAGCACCACCAGCCATTCGGCGCCGCCGTCGTGCAGCGCACGCAGCAGGTCGAGGTCCTGCTGTGTCAGCGTGGCGGCTGCGTCGATCGTGACGATGCCCAAGTCGCAGCGCGGCAGGTAGTCCAGCGCATGGGCCGATGCGTGTGCGTGCAGTGAGCCCAGGCCTGGCGTGTCCGCCAGCACGAGCCACCTCGCGCAGCCGTCGGCGATTGCCGGGATTGCCCGACTCATCCACGTAGTCGTGCAGTTCGCTGGCATCGATCGTTTGCACATGGCCGTCCATGTCGAGGGTACGCACGTCCAGCGTCGTGCCGTGGCGGATGCGGGTGACCACTGCGGTCACCGGTACCGCGCCCACCGGCAGCAGCGACTGGCCGAGCAGGGCGTTGACCAGCGACGACTTGCCGCTGCTGACCCGGCCCAGCAGGGCGACTTCCACGCGATCGCCCTGTTCGCGCGCGAGCAGGCTCTCGACGCGGCTGCGGTATTCGAGCAGGCGGTAGCGCTCCACGATACCGGCCAGCAGGTCGAGCAGGTCATCGCCGCTGCCGTCCGCTGACAGGTGCAACGGTTCGCGGCGCAGCTCGCCGGCCATCACGTCCAGTAACATGCCCAGTTCGGCAGCGAAAGCTCGGCAGGTTTGTTCGTCGGCGCTGTCCAGCAGGCCGTAGCCGCGCATGTAGCGCGGACGTATTTCGTAAGCGGCGTTGCGCACCAGCGCCAGCCGGGCTTCGTAGCCTCGGGCGGCTTCGATCACCAAGTCGCCGGGATACGCAATGCGATGGGTATCCATGAAGCGC
>CAJDWV010000014.1_pt1 | contig 30453 bp, 27 predicted proteins | sample 7391731 | NCBI WGS metagenome assembly CAJDWV01 (sample SAMEA7055746, study PRJEB34461) | soil metagenome | biome: terrestrial ecosystem; feature: Peninsula; material: soil | place: Antarctica | collected 2016
GATGCCGGGATGACTGATATCAGAATAACTACAGAGGCATGGTCATGTACGCAATCATTGTCACCGGCGGTCGTCAGTACCGCGTGGCGCAGGGCGAAACCCTGCGCGTAGAGAAGATCGACGCCGATGTTGGTGCCGACGTTTCGTTCGATCAGGTCCTGATGGTCGGTACTGGCGAAGACATCACGATCGGTGCGCCGCTCGTCGCTGGCGCCACGGTCGGCGCAACGATCCGTTCGCATGGTCGTGCGGACAAGATCCGCATCGTCAAGTTTCGCCGCCGCAAGCACCATCGCAAGCAAATGGGCCACCGGCAGCATTACACCGAAATCGAGATTACCGGCATTTCCGGTGCTGGTAACGGCCAGCACAAGGCCGATCAGAAGACGGACCAGGAGTAAGTCATGGCACACAAGAAAGCAGGCGGCTCCACCCGTAACGGCCGCGATTCCAATCCAAAGTACCTCGGCGTCAAGCTGTACGGCGGCGAGCGCGCCAACGCGGGCAACATCATCGTGCGCCAGCGCGGTACCCGTTTCCACCCGGGTTCCGGCGTCGGCCTCGGTCGCGATTACACGATCTTCGCACTGACCGATGGCGTGGTCGAGTTCAAGACGCGCGGCGCCAACAAGCGCAAGTTCATCAGCGTTGTTCCGGCCTGATCGGCTATAACGTATCGCTTCAAACAAGCCCCGCTACGGCGGGGTTTTTCGTCTCTGGAGCTGGGAATGGGGAATAGGGAGTCGGAAATCGTGTGAAACTAGTCACGGATCTTCCGCGTCCCGCCCTTTTAGCTTGTTTCCAATCCCAAATCCCGAATCCCGTATCCCGGCTTTTCTCCCTATTTCCGATTCCCGGCCCTTCACATGCAATTCGTCGACGAAGCCATCATTCATGTCCAGGCCGGCAACGGCGGCAATGGCTGCGTCAGTTTCCGGCGCGAGAAATTCATTCCACTTGGTGGCCCGGACGGCGGCGACGGCGGCAACGGCGGCGCGGTTTGGCTGGTCGCCGACGAGGGACTGAATACGCTGGTGGATTTCCGTCATCAGCGTGCATTCCGGGCCGAACGCGGGCAGAACGGCATGGGCAAGCAGATGAGCGGCAAGGGCGGCGTCGATTGCGTGATCCGCGTGCCGGTCGGTACCGTTGTCACCAATGTTGAGACTGACGAGCAGATCGGTGACCTTACTCAGGACGGTGAGCGCCTGCTGGTCGCCGAGGGCGGGCACGGCGGCAAGGGCAACGTGCATTTCAAGAGTTCGGTGAATCGGTCACCGCGTCGCGCGATTCCGGGTTCCGATGGCGAAGGTCGCGAACTGAGGATGGAGCTCAAGCTGCTCGCCGACGTCGGGCTGCTCGGGTTTCCGAATGCGGGTAAATCGACGTTCATCCGCGCAGTTTCGGCCGCCACGCCGCGCGTTGCCGACTACCCGTTCACGACGCTGCGCCCGCATCTGGGCGTGGTGCGTATCGAGACGGATCGCAGTTTCGTGATTGCCGACATTCCCGGACTGATCGAAGGCGCTGCGGATGGCACCGGACTCGGCATCCAGTTCCTCAAGCATCTCGCGCGAACGAGTCTGCTTCTGCACATCGTCGACATCGCGCCATTCGAGGGCGAGGCAGATCCCGCGCGCCAGGTCCGCGCGATCGAGGCCGAGCTTGGCAAGTATGACCCGGAACTACTCGAACGCCCGCGCTGGCTGGTGCTCAACAAGGCCGACCTGTTGCCGCCGGAGTCACGCGAGAAGACCGCGAAGGCGCTGATCCGCAAACTGAAATGGAAGCAGCCATGGTATCTGGCATCCGCGATTGCTCGCGAGAATACCTGGTCGATTTGCCTGGACATCCAGCGCTGGTTCGACGAGCAGCGGCGTAATGATGCGGAAGAAGCCGCAGCGGCGGAGCCGCTGACCTGATGCGTACGGCTGCGGCCGGCGAGCGCAGCACGGCGCATAGTTGCGTGCATGCAAAAAGGCCGGCTTGCGCCGGCCCATTTGAGAAGTGCGGTCAGGACGACCACTGCTTGAACTTCGCGATCATGGATGATCGCAAAAAGCCGCGAATCAGGCGAGGGCGCTGATATGCGCGCTGAGACGACTCTTGTGGCGCGCGGCCTTGTTGCGATGGATCAGTCCACGCGCAGCGTAGCGGTCCATGACCGGTTCGGCAGCCTTGTAGGCGGCTTCGGCGGCGGACTTGTCCTGTGCCTGAATGGCGTTGACGACCTTCTTGATCGACGTACGCACCATGGAACGGGCACTGGCATTGCGCTGGCGGCTCTGCTCGGATTGGCGCGCGCGCTTCTTCGCGGATTTGATGTTGGCCAAGGGTTGACTCCAGATCTGTTGAGGCGGAAATATCTTAGGGGGCGGAAAAAGACAGCAATTATGGAACGATCCCCGCGTTGCGTCAATCATGGGAGGGAATGGGGAATAGGGAATCGGGAATCGAAAAAGCGGGGCCCGGGCTCTTCCAATTCCCGATTCCCGATTCCCGACTCCCGGCTATGAAGACACCGAGTCTCCTGCGCGGGTTGGTCTCATTCAGTGGCATGACGCTGATTTCGCGCGTGCTCGGCCTGGTCCGGGAAGTGGTGATCGCCACGGTATTTGGCGCGACCTCAATGACCGACGCATTCTGGGTCGCGTTCCGGATTCCGAACTTCCTGCGCCGCATGTTCGCCGAAGGTTCGTTCTCACTCGCGTTCGTGCCGGTATTCACCGAAGTCAAGCAGAAGGGAACACCCGAACAGCTGCGCGAGCTGGTGGCGCGGACCGCCGGCACGCTGGGTGGCGTGTTGCTGGTGGTGACCGCGCTCGGCGTGTTCGGTGCGGGCTGGCTGACGCGCCTGTTCGCACCCGGCTACATCGATGATCCGGTGCGGCTCGCGTTGACCACGGACCTGTTGCGCATCACGTTTCCGTTCCTGTTCTTCGTGTCCCTGACCGCGCTGGCCGGCGGCGCGCTGAACGCGTTCGATCGCTTTGCGCTGCCGGCGGTCACTCCGGTCATCCTCAACCTGTCGATGATTGCCGGCGCGCTATGGCTCGCTCCGCAACTGGATGTGCCGATCATGGCGCTGGGCTGGGCGATCCTGGTCGCGGGTATCCTGCAGCTCGTCGTGCAACTGCCGGCATTGCGTGGTATCGGCCTGCTGGCACTGCCGCGCTGGGGATGGCGACATGCGGGCGTGCAACGCATCCTGCGCCTGATGATTCCGACCCTGTTCGGATCATCGGTCGCGCAGATCAACCTGCTGTTCGACACCCTGATTGCCTCGTTCCTGATTACCGGATCGCAGACCTGGCTCGCGCAGACCGATCGCCTGCTGGAGTTTCCGCTCGGCGTGTTCGGTGTCGCGCTCGGCACGGTGATCCTGCCGGCGCTGTCGCGTCATCACGTCGATACCGACCGCGGCGGTTTCTCGCGTGCGCTGGACTGGGGTGCGCGCACCGCATTGCTGATCTCGGTGCCGGCGATGCTGGCATTGGTACTGCTCGCCGAGCCGCTGGTTTCTACCCTGTTCCAGCATGGGCGCTTCACCGCGCACGACGCGCACATGGCGTCGCTGTCGCTTGCCGCGCTTGCGCTCGGTCTGCCCGCGTTTGCGCTCATCAAGGTCATCGCGCCGGCGTTCTATTCGCGTCAGGACACGCGCACCCCGGTGCGTGCCGGCATCATCGCCATGATCGCCAACATGATCCTCAATGTCGCGTTCCTCGCCGCGCTGTATGTGTTCTTGCGCGGGCCGACGCTGGATTCGGACGGTCTGTTCGCATCGCTTGCGCGCGTGCCCGGCCTTCACATGGCCCTGGCGCTGGCCAGCGCCGTTGCGGGTTACGTCAATTTAGGACTGCTGTGGCGGGCGCTGCACCGGCAGGGCATCGCCGATGTGCAAGCCGGCTGGACCCGGCACCTGTTACGGCTGGGCGCCGGGTGTCTGGCAATGGTCGTGGTACTGCTTGCAGGTCTCTGGTACTGGCCGGACTGGACCGGATCGAGTGCAATGTTGCGCATATCGCGGCTGTCGCTGCTGATCACAGCCGCCGGCAGTGCATTCCTCGCCGCACTCTTCGCGAGTGGTTTTCGCCTTCGCGATCTGCGCGCGAGCTGAGCACAAACGACGCTCGAAGGGATCCGGCACAAGCTGCGCCTTGCCAGCTGTCCCGTTGATTTGACGCGGTTCACAAGCAAAGGAAATTCCCGTGCCGCGGACCCTTCTGGTCGGATCGCAGAGTAGTAGTGTTGCCGCCACCTATCCGATCAGACCAGCAGTGACCGTGCTGGACAGGTCGGAACAGGCGCGAGGCATTTCCCACTTTCCGCCGTACCGTCAGGCAGTCCCGGGACCTTCGCCTGCATATTGGCGTGAGCCGGCCCGGGAAGCACAAAACTGCCAAAGAGCGTCACAAATGGCCACGGATGGCCAAAGCCAGACGACCGGATACGGCCTCGATCCGACATCGAATGTCGTCCACAACCTCTAATTTGCGTCACACACCGGTCTGGACCGCCACGTGGCAACGCGTCGTTTCAACGCGTGGCGCGTTTCTTGCTTATAGGTCTTCCCACATTGCCGCTTCGTCCTCGCCCTACCTCTTTTCATCTTGTAACCTTGGAGTTTCGAACATGGATTGCTCTCGTTCTTCATTGCGGAAACTGGTTGCCACAGTCATGTGGTTCCTTGCTACCGGTGTCTTGCTGGCAGCAACGCCGGCGCTGGCGGCCGATTGGTATGCCTCGCCCGCGGGCGACGACACCAACGATTGCGCCAGCGTGGCGACACCGTGCAAGACGATCCAGGCGGCGATCAACAAGGCTGCGACTGCGGGCGATACGCTGAGCGTGATTGCCGGCACCTATGTCGAGAACGTGGTCGTCAACAAGACCGTCACGATCAAGGGCCCGAAGGCTGGTATCGCCGGTTATGACACCGCGCGTGATGGCAGCGGCGAAGCCGTCATCAAGCCAGCCACTGGCGTGGGTATTTCGATCAGTGCGAACGAGGCGATTGTCGATGGGCTTACTGTCCAGGCAAACGGTGGTTCGGGACTTCAGTCCGGCGGCCGCAACGGTGTCAAAGTACTCAATACCCGTTTTGTCAATTCCGCGAACCGCGGTATTTATGTCGATGGACCACAAAGTCCCACCGGCTGGCTCATCGAAGGGAACCTGTTCGACACGCTGACAGGCACCAGCTCGACCGCGATCACGATGGTCAATACCAAGGATCTTGCGATCCTGGACAACGTGATTCGCAATGTCACCTATCAGGGAGTACAGCTCAGCAACGCGCAGACGGCCGAGATCCGCGGCAACAATATTTCCAATACGCAGTTTGACGGTATCAATGTGGCTAACGGCAACGGTGTCGTGATTGCCGGAAACACGATTGCCAGTGTCAACCAGCAGAACGGGGCCGATCGTGGTGCCGTGCGTCTGTACGCCGGAATGACCGGTGTGTCTGTCGTCTGCAATGACATTGATGCCACCAACGGCGGTATTGCGCTGCGGGCCGGTACTAGCAGCGGACTGACTGTTTTCCACAACGCCGTAGTTGGTGGGACGTCCGTGGTCAGTTACTGGACGGACGGAGCGGATATTGGCTCCAACTGGTACGGCGGCAACGCGGCCACTGTCGGCGGTGACAATGCCACTGAACTGCACATCGCCGACGCACTTCCCGCCAACCCGATCGGCGACGCGGACTGCGGCGACAACTCAGCGGTTTCCCTGGTCGCCTACGCAGGTACCGCTGACCAGTCCACGAAGGTCGATACCGCATTTGATCCGCTGCGCGCACGGGTGCAGGACATCCTCGGCGGGGCGGTGGTCGGCCAGCCGATCACGCTGGTAGCCAACACGGTCGCTGGCGCGACGGCAGTGCTTGGCACCCCGAGCGGCAATGGCAACTACAATGGCGAGCTGATCAGCACGGCGACTGCCAATTCGGTTGTCGGCGGCCCCTACACAGTCGATGCCGAAAGTCCCGGATTCACGACGGCCTTCACCCTGAGAAACATCATCGGCGATGCGACGATCACGCTCGATGCGGGTTCGTTGAGCGCGGTTTATGACACTACGGCACATGCCGTTACTGCGCAGACCATTCCGGCGGGCCTCAGTTATTCGGTCACCTATGACGGCGTCGCGACAGAGCCGACGGATGTGGGCACGTACGCGGTCGTCGCCAGCGTCACCGATTCGAACTACAGCGGTACGGCCAGTGGCACGCTGACCATTACCGAGGCCGCTGGTACGGTCGAGTGGCTGACCACCATCTTCATCTATGACGGCAGCACACATACGCCAACCGCGCGCATCGAACAGGAACCGGCCAGCGCCTGTGTTGTCAGCGGTACGGTGGGGCCAGACGTCGGCAACTATCCGGTCACCGCGACCTGCACGGGTAACAACTACACCGCCAGTGGCGGCACGACTGCGGAAGTTACCCAGGCAACCGCCACCATCGCCTTCTCGCACCTGGTGCAGCAGGAAGATGGTTCGCCCAAGTCAGTGGTGGTCACCACCACCCCGGCGGGTTTGCCAGTAACCGTGACATATGACGGCAGCACCACGCCACCGAGCGCGGTGGGCTCCTACGTGGTGGTCGCGACCGTCGTCGACACCAACTACATGGGCAGCGCAAACGCCACGCTGCAGATTGTGCAGAATACTTCCGATATCGCGCTGCAGTTGAACGGTCCGATCGCTGGTATCCACGTCGGCCAGCCGGCTCAGTATGTTGGCATCTTGCGCGCCGATCCGCTGCCCGATCCGTCGCGTCTGTTCTTCGTCGAGGTGCGCCTGTCCAAGAGCACCGGCGTGATGCAGGAGTCGGATCTGGCCAAGATGGAGCTGTACAACGGCGGCACTTGGGAAGATGCCACCGGACAGTTGCCGTTCAATCAGGACGGTAATGACCTGGTCTACCTGTTCCCGAAACCGGCCATGGATGATGGCTTCCCGATCGACGCTGCGGAGTGGAGCTGGCAGTTCCGCTTCACCTACGCCGATGCGGCCACGTACACAGCCACTGCACGTGTAGTGGATGCGGCCGACATGAGCCAAGTGTCCGCACCGGTGACGATCTGGACCGAGGTCATGCCGCCGAGCACGGATGTGTCGCTGCAACTCAACGGCCCGGTGGCTGGTGTCGAAGTGGATGTGCCGGTTGCCTATATCGGCCGTCTCGTCAACGCCGGTCCGGCGTTGTCCGAGAAGGTCTTCGTCAAGGTGCGCGTCGAACTCGACGGCGGCACGCTTGCCGCGGGCGATGTCAGTGCCGACGTGTGGGATGGCGGCGCCTGGGTACCCGGTATCTTCACCGTCGTTGCCGGCGGTCTGGAAGTCGATTTCCCGGACAGCGCGGGCTTCGATCTGCCGTCGCCATTCGACTACACGCACCAGTTCCGTATCACCTACCATGTGCCGGGCCTGTTCAGTGCCAGCGCACAAGTGGTTGGAGTGGACTTCCCCAACAACGTCTACGCCACGTCCAGCATGTACACGCAAGTGGTGCCGCAGAGCGCCGATGTGTCGTTGCAAGTCAACGGCCCGGTGGCCGGTGTCGAAGTGGATGTTCCGGCTGCCTACATCGGTCGCCTGACCAACCACGGTCCCGCGCTGACCGAGAATGCGTTCGTCAAGGTGCACATCACCCATGACGGCGGCCCGCTGGTGGCTACCGACGTGACCACAGAGGTGTTGTCTGGCACTAGCTGGATTGAAGGCGTGCTCATACCCGACGGCAATGGCGGCCTGGAAGTAGACTTCCCGGACAGTAACGGCTTCCCGATCGACGCCGGTTTTGATTACACGCATCATTTCCGAATCACCTATCATAAGCCGGGCGTGTTCAACGCGACAGCAACGCTGGTCGGTGTGAACTCGAGCGACATTTACGCCATGTCAGCCATGTACACGGAAGTGGTGCCGCGTAGTGCGGTCACCGCCAGCGTGTTGATCGACCCGGCTTCGCTGCACGTAACCTATGACGGTCAGCCACATGCCGCCGCAGTCAGTTCCACGCCGGTGGTGCAGGACATCACAGTCACCTATGACGGTAGCAGCACGACGCCTATCGACGCCGGCAGCTATGTCGTGGTCGCGACCGTCGTTGATCCGGTGTACGTCGGTTCGGCTTCTGCGATCCTGGTGATCGACCAGGCTGTCGGCTCGGTGATGTTCGGAGCCACGAACTTCGGTTTCGATGGCCTGCCGCACGCCACCACTGCGGTCATCGCACAGGAACCAGCCGACGTGGCGGCCTGCACCCTGACAGGCAGCAGCGGCGCGTATCCGCGCACCGATGCGGGCAGCAGCACCGTCAATGCAGCCTGCGTCGGCAGCAACTACACCGCCAATGGCAGCAGCACTGTGGTGGTGTCGCCGAAGACGGTTACGATCACACTGGCTGGTACTGGCAGCTTCCCGTATGACGGCAATCCGCATGCCGCGACGGCGACGGTTACTGGTGAGGTGTCAGGCTTCCCGGTCAGCGCGCAGGTGCAGTACAACCCGGGCGGCAGCAGTGCCCCGGTTGCCGTGGGCAGCTACGGCGTGACGGCCAGCATTGCGGCCGGTGGCAACTACACCGCAGTCGACGTATACGGCACGATCATCATCGCTTCGGCCAGCGCGACCGTGAGTCTGGGCAATCTGAGCCAGACCTATGACGGTACGCCGCGCGAAGTCACGGTGACCACGACCCCGACTGGCCTGGCCACGCAGGTGACTTACGACGACAGCTCGACTGCTCCTACTAATGCCGGAACTTACACCGTAGTCGCCACGATCACCGAGCCGGGCTACAGCGGTAGCGCGTCGGGTACGTTGGTCGTCGACAAGCAGGCTGCGACGGTGACCTTGTCCGACACCACCCAGGTGTATGACGGATCGCCCAAACCGGTGACGGTCGTGACCGCTCCGGCGGGCCTGGATGCCGACGTCACCTACGACGGCAGTAGCGCGCCGCCAAGCGCCATTGGCAACTACGCGGTGGTGGCCACGGTCACGGACGTCAACTACACCGGCTCGGCCAGCGGCATCCTGGCGATCGTCGCCGCGGACGCACCGGATCTGTCGGTGTCCATGTCCAACGGCCGCAACTTCGTCCAGTACGGCAAGCTGCTCACGTACGTGATCACGGTCAACAATGTGGGCAACGTCCCGGTCTCCGGTGCATCGGTCATCGACGTACTGCCGCCGGAACTGGAGCAGGCGAGCTGGACCTGCATGGCGTTGGGCACGGCTACGTGCACCGCCAGTGGCAACGGTGACATCAACGACACGGTCGACGTGCCGGTCGGTGGCGGCCTGCTGTACATGCTCACCGCACGCGTGGTTGACGCTCCTGTGTCCGACCGCATCATCAACCAGGTCACGGTGAGTGCGACCGGCGATGTCAACCCCGCCAACGACACCGCCACGGATACGACTGACGCCGTCCTGTTCCGTGACGGCTTCGAGATGGGTGGCGACGGTGCCCAGCCGATCGATTCGGAACAACCCGTAATCGAGATGACGACGCTGGCTGGCGAGGCAACGTTGAGCCTGAACCTGGCCCATGCATGGCACGGCGACATCGTGTTGACCACCATCGCGCATGGCAGCGCTACCGGTGGTGCGACATTCCGTGTCGAAGGGATCCACGTCAACGGAATGTGGCACGTTCGTCTGGTTGCCGATGACGGTCACGGCGAGCGCGCCAGTGCATGGAGTACGATCGCCGATGGCGGATCACAACTGGCACTGGGCTTGGCCACGGCCGGCGGTACCACCCGAGTGATGCTGGCCGGTGCGGATCAGGACCTGGAGTTGACCGTCCCGACCACAACGTTCCGGGTCATGCTGGGCGCGGGCAACCGCTAACACGAAATGGCGGCGCCGGACCTCCGGCGCCACGTTCTACTCGACTGCCGGTGAGCGCAAGCCACCGGCAGTTTCTTGTTCCGGAAACCGTCGATGCGTACGTGAACCGGTAACTTGCGCGGATTGATGCATGGATGGGACGGGTGCCGCGGCGCATGTCTACCGGGCTCAAGCGACGCGACCCGTTCAATCGGCCGTGATCACCCGGGAACTGCGGTTTCGGCAATCCGTGCGCTTCGCATCGGTATAATCGCGACGATGATCCAGTTATTCCGGAATGCTGCCGGCCCGAGTCTGGCGACAGGTGGCGCTGTGGTGTGCGTGGGCGCATTCGATGGCATGCATCGTGGCCACCGGGCGCTACTGGAATGTGCCCGTGCACGCGCCGAAGTTCTGGGTTTGGCGCCCGCGGCGATCAGTTTCGAGCCAATTCCCCGCGAGTTTTTTGCGCACGACAAGCCGGTGCCGCGCCTCGCCAGCGTGCGTGAAAAGATCGAAGGCTTTGATTCCGCCGGAATCGAGAAGCTGCTGTTGCTGCGATTCAATGCGGCGCTGGCAGCGATGTCGGCGGAGGCGTTCATCGAACACATGCTGGTCGGACGCATGAACGCGCGTGAATTGTGGGTTGGCGCCGATTTCCGTTTCGGCAATGCGCGGCGCGGCGATGTCGCGATGCTGCGCGAGTTGGGGCCGGCGCTTGGATTCCGCACTGAAGTCATGGAGGAGTTCCGCGTCGATGGCGAGCGCGTACGCAGCAGCCGCATCCGCGAGTTGCTCGGTAGAGGGGATTTCGATATGGCTGCGAAATTGCTGGACCGGCGATTCACGATCGGCGGCCATGTGGTGCGCGGCAAGCGGCTTGGCCGCACGCTCGGCTATCCGACTGCCAACTTGAGGCTCGGCCGGCGTACCTCACCGATTGACGGAATCTTCGCGGTGCGGGTGCATGGCGCGCGTCTGGATGGATGGCCCGGCGTCGCGAGTCTTGGGGTGCGTCCGACCGTGGGCGCTGGCGAGCCATTGCTGGAGACGCATCTGTTCGATTTCGACAAGGATATTTACGCGCAGCGCATCGACGTGGAGTTTGTGGCCAAATTGCGTGATGAGGAAAAGTTTGCCGACCTCGAGGTGATGACGCTACAGATGCATCGCGACGCGAATGAGGCGCGCAGCATTCTCGGCCGACAAGCCGAAACAACCGCCTGAAAGGCATCTACACACATCATTGAAGACGACGAGCGCATGAGCAAGGAATACAAGGACACGATCAACCTGCCGAAGACCGACTTCGCCATGAAGGCCGATCTGGCGCGGCGCGAGCCGGCCATGCTGGCCGACTGGGAAGCGCGCGATCGCTATCACGAGATCCAGCGCCGCACCGCGAAGCGTGAGCGCGCGTTCATCCTGCATGACGGGCCGCCGTATGCGAACGGCGTGATCCATATCGGTCATGCGGTCAACAAGGTTCTCAAGGACATCGTGGTCAAGTCGCGCCTGCTGGATGGTTTCCGGTCGCCGTATGTGCCGGGTTGGGACTGCCACGGGTTGCCGATCGAGATCGCGGTGGAAAAGCAGGTCGGCAAGGTAGGGCAGAAAATCGACGCTGCCACATTTCGCGAGAAATGCCGCGAGTACGCCGGCCAGCAGATCGATTTGCAACGCGCCGATTTCAAGCGGCTCGGCGTGCTCGGCGAGTGGGACAAGCCGTACCGCTCGATGGACTACCAGTACGAGGCGGACATGCTGCGTGCGCTTGCGCGCATCCATGCAAACGGCCACATCCGGCGCGGCTTCAAGCCGGTGCACTGGTGCTTTGATTGCGGTTCCGCGCTGGCCGAAGCCGAGATCGAGTACCAGGAAAAGCAGTCGATTGCGGTCGATGTGGCTTACGACTCAATCGATTCGGCTGCGCTCGCCGCGCGTTTCGGCGTGGCGATTGGCGCTGACGATATCGTCAGCGTGCCGATCTGGACGACTACGCCATGGTCGCTGCCGGGCAGCGTCGCGGTCTCGGTCGGTCCCGAGCTCGACTACGTGCTGGTCGAAGGCCCATCGAGAGACGGGCGACGCGTATTGTTGGTGATCGCCGAGGCGCTCGCCGAGCCTGCAATCGCGCGCTACGGCGTGGAAAGCGTGCAGGTACTCGGACGTGCGAACGGTGCGGCGCTGGAAACGCGATCGCCGTCTGACGAGGTGGCAACATCCAGTTCGTCGGACGACTCCACGATGCTGCGACATCCTTTCTACGATCGCGATATCCCGATCATCCTCGGCGACCATGTATCTGCCGAGGACGGTACCGGCGCCGTGCACACAGCGCCGAGTCACGGTCAGGAGGATTTCGCGGTGGTGCGCGAATACGGCCTCGAGGTGGTCAATCCGCTCGGCGCAAACGGCGTGTACCTGCCGAATGTCGAATTGTTTGCCGGGCAGTTCATCTGGAAGGCCAATGCAGCGATCGTCGAACTGCTCGCGGAACGCGGCGTGTTGCTCGCGAAGGCGAACATCGTGCACAGCTATCCGCATTGCTGGCGGCACAAGACGCCGGTGGTGTTTCGTGCCACGCCGCAGTGGTTCATCGGCATGGCCGACGCTAGCCTTCGCGATGATGCGCTGGCGGCGATCAAGCAGGTTCAATGGGTGCCTTCCTGGGGCGAGGAGCGCATCGCCGGCATGGTTGCAGGGCGTCCCGACTGGTGCATCTCCCGTCAGCGCACCTGGGGTGTGCCGATCGCATTTTTTGTCGACAAGCAGACCCATGCACCGCATCCGCGCAGTGTCGAGCTGCTGGAGCAGATTGCCGAACGCGTGGCGCAGGGCGGGGTTGATGCGTGGTTTACGCTGGATCCGGCCGAACTGCTGGGCGAGGAAGCCGATGCCTACGAGAAGGTCACCGACATTCTCGATGTGTGGTTCGATTCGGGTGTCACGCACTTCTGCGTACTCGATGCGCGGCCTGAACTCGCGCACACGCCCGAGGATACGATCATGTACCTGGAAGGCTCCGATCAGCATCGCGGCTGGTTCCAGTCATCCCTGCTGACCTCCACCGCGATCCACGGTCGCGCGCCATACGATGTGGTGCTGACGCATGGTTTCGCGGTCGACCAGCACGGGCGCAAGATGTCCAAGTCGGTCGGCAACGTGGTCGCGCCGCAGAAGGTGGTCGACACGCTCGGCGCCGACGTGTTGCGCCTCTGGGTGGCATCGACCGATTACCGCAACGAGATGAGTGTGTCAGACGAAATCCTGAAGCGCGTGTCCGACGCGTACCGGCGCATCCGCAACACCGCTAAGTTTCTGCTTGGAAATCTTGACGGTTTCGAGCGCGATCGTGACCTGTTGCCGATCGACGAGTGTCTGCTGCTCGATCAATGGGCAGTTCAGCAGGCGCATGATGTGCAGCAGGCCGTGATTGCAGCCTACGCGCGCTACGACTATCCGGAAATCGTGCAGCGCGTGCAGAATTTCTGCACTAACGAGATGGGTTCGCTGTATCTGGACATCACCAAGGATCGCCTCTACACGATGCCGCGCGACAGTCGCGGCCGACGCTCCGCGCAGACGGCGATGGCGCATATCGTGGAAGCGATGGTGCGCTGGTTGGCACCGATCCTGTCGTTCACCGCCGAGGAAATCTGGCAGGGCATCCCGGGCGCACACGGCGAGTCCGTGTTGTTCGAAACCTGGTACGAGGATCTAGCGGCAGCGCAGTCACAACCGGAACAGCGGCGCTTCTGGTCGAACCTGTTGGCGCTTCGCTCGGAAACCTCGCGTCTGCTGGAAGGCATGCGCAATTCCGGCAGCGTCGGTTCGTCGTTGCAGGCGGAAGTGACGCTGTATACCGATGACGCGACGCGGGCGCGCTTTGCGCAGGTTGCCGATGAACTGCACTTTTTCTTCATCACCTCGAAGCTTGATTTCGCGGCGCTCGATACTCGGCCGGACGATGCTGTCGAGCTGGACTTGGACGGGGCGAAAGTGTGGATCGCCGCACATCCGAGTGCGGCGCCAAAATGCATCCGTTGCTGGCATTACCGCGAGGATGTCGGATCGAATCCCGAACATCCGCAAATCTGCACGCGTTGCGTCGACAACATCGAAGCGGAAGGAGAGGCTCGGCGCTGGTTCTGATCGCGAGCGATTCGTTTGCGCTGTAAATACTGATGACTCACAGAAAACGTCTGCAAGGTCCGCTACGAATAGCGCTGATCGTGATCGGTGCGATTTCGCTGGTGCTCGGCATCATCGGGTTGTTCCTGCCGGTCATGCCGACCACGCCGTTCATATTGCTCGCCGCGGCATGCTGGTCCCGATCCCTACCGCGTCTGCACCGGTGGTTGCTGGCGCAGCCGAAGGTCGGCCCGATGATCGAGCATTGGGAGCGTAATCGGACCGTGCCAAGACGCGTGAAGCTCGTCGCAACTGCGTTCGTCCTGCCCTCGATCGGCACATCGATCTACCTGGTGCGTGAAACGACCTGGCTGGTGCTGATGCTGGTTGCAATCGCCGTCATTGTCATCGCCGGCATCTGGCTGTTGCCGGAGCCGAGGCCGGAAGTCTGCGGCGATTGACCATGTCCGCCAGTTCGGCGCAACAGTAGTCCAGGCAACTTTTCAGTACCGCACGAACCACGGCACTGCCATCACGACAATTCCCGCGACCATCAGCCACAGCGTGCTGGCGATGAACCATGGCAGCACCATCAATGCGATACCGGCGAACAGCGCGACCATCATCTGTTGGCGTTTGCCGTAGATGAAGTAACCGACTCCGATCGAGCCGAGCAGGATGCCCCAGAAGAGGGAAGCGGGTGTGGGCATGAGCGTTGCGACGTGTTCCGACCGTTCGTCAGAACTGCGCGCTGTCAGTTGCCGCGCAGCCACTGGCGCGCGACGTCAATCTCGCCAAGCGTAAAGGTTTTCACCTTCATCGGCAGGAACGGCGAGAACGCCGCCGTCATCCATTCGACCCATTTATGGTCGGCCACGACGGCGACATGCGAAAAATTACTAAGGTGATGTGTCGCGAACTTCAGGTCTGCCCACAACGCCGACGGTTCGACGCTGCCAATGTTGCGGATGACTTCCAGAATGCGGATTGTGCCGTGCTGCGCGATCATCTCGTCGATCTTGCCCGCCACGCGGTCGAAGTCAGGCTTCGAGAATCCACCATCGAGCGTGAACTCAAGAATATTGGTGTCCGGGATTTCCTGATATTCGATCATTGGAACTCCTCCCTCGCGTCCTTCGTGAGCTTCGTGGTTCAATCTTGTGCTCTTTGCCCAGCATGTGCGCTGACAGCCAGGCCCACGACACGAAGCGCACGAAGTCCACGCGCAGCTATCGCACTACAACGCCTGCTCGATCTCCGGAACGACCTTGAACAGGTCGCCAACCAGTCCGAAGTCGGCGATTTCGAAGATCGGTGCGTCGACGTCCTTGTTGATCGCGACGATGGTGCCGGCATCCTTGATGCCGGTCAGGTGCTGGATCGCGCCGGATATGCCGATCGCGAAGTAGAGTTCCGGTGAGATGATCTTGCCGGTCTGGCCGACCTGCATTTCGTTCGGCACGTAGCCGGCGTCGACCGCGGCACGTGATGCACCGACTGCGGCGCCGATCTTGTCGGCAAAGTCGTAGATCAATTTGAATTTTTCCTCGGAGCCTAGCGCGCGCCCGCCGGAAACGACACGTGCCGCCGCCTGCAGGTCCGGACGATCGCTCTTGCCCTGCGCGAGTTCGACGAATCGCGTGTGGCTTGGCAATTCGACATCCAATGACAGGTTTTCAACGGGTGCCGCTTTGGAAGCCTGGCCGGCGACCGCCCAGGATGCCGTACGTACGGTACCAACCAGCAATGCATCCGATGGGGCCTCCACCGTGATGATTGCGTTGCCCGCGTAGATCGGACGCTTGAACGTGTACGCGCCCTCGACTTCCATGATGTCCGACACCTGGCCAACGCCGAGCAGCGCGGCGACGCGCGGCATCACATCTTTGCCAAACGTGGTCGACGGCGCGAGCACGTGTGTGTACTCCTTGGCGACCGCAGCAATCTGTGGCGCCAGCACGGCAGCGAGATCATGTTCATTCTCGGCGCGCGCAACGGTCAGCACGCGGGTCACGCCCTCGATTTTCGCGGCTTCACCAGCCACAGCGGCAGGATCGCCGGCGAGCACCAGCACATCGATTGCATCGGACTTGATGTCTGCAGCACAGGTCACGCAACGTGCGGTGCTGGTATTGAGTTGGCCGCCAAGATGCTCGGCAACGACTAGAATCTTCGACATCAGTTTTCTCCACCAGGGCCGAGTTGTTCGAATTGTTCAGGGGAAAGATCGGTGATCGCGCAGACATCGCCGACAACCTGCATACCCTGATTCTGCATGTCGGCGCAGTCCGTCACGGGGATCGAGGGAAACACGCAACCGATCGAATCGTTCCATTCGCCGGGCTGCGCGCACATCGACGCAGTCATCGCACATCGCATCTCGGGCAACTTCCAGTCTCCACCCGCTGCCTTGCACGTATTTCTGAAGGCGTTGGCCGCCTTGACGCGGTCAACCGTGGTCGGTGGATCGCCGCGATTGATGGCTTCCTCGGCGCGTTGGGCTTGTGTCGCCGAATTGTTACAGCCAACCAGCATCAGCAACACAACCGAAACCAGGGCGGCGCGGAGCCCTCTGGTGCTCACAAGAGCCCCTTGGACTTCAACGCCGCAACCAGTTCGGCGGCATCCTTGACCATCACGCCGCGGCTACGCTTCGGCGGTGGTTCGTATTTGGTCGTTTCGATTGCGCCGCCATTCTCCACGCCCAAGCTGTCCAGCTCGATCGTTTCGATCTTCTTGGACTTGGCCTTCATGATGTCGGGCAGCTTGATGAAGCGCGGCTCATTGAGGCGCAGGTCCGTGGTGATGACACCCGGCAGATCGATTTCGATGGTTTCAAGGCCTGCATCCACTTCGCGTGTGACGCGCGCCACGCCGCCATCGACTTCGACTTTGGATGCGAACGTTGCTTGGGGGCGCTGCCACAGTGCGGCGAGCATCTGACCGGTCTGGTTGCAGTCGTCGTCGATCGCCTGCTTGCCGAGCAGTACGATGTCGGGCGTTTCCTTCTCGATCAATTTCAAAAAGATGCGCGCAGCGGCCAGCGGATGGACCACATCGGTGGTCGTCACATGGATCGCGCGGTCGGCGCCCATTGCCAGCCCATTGCGGATGTGTGGCTGAGCGTCTGCGGGACCGATGGTCGCAAGAATGACCTCGGTCGCGACACCCTTCTCACGCAGGCGCAACGCCTCCTCCAGCGCGATGTCATCAAACGGATTGGGCGACAGTTTGACGCCATCGGTGATGACGCCGGAACCATCCGGTTTGACCTGAACGCGCACGTTGTAGTCTACGACGCGCTTGTATCCAACCAGGATTTTCATGGGCGAGAGCTTCCGTGGTGAGGCTGCCAGACGGGTGGCAGCATGGTCAAAGATCAGCCGTGGATTATAACGCGGGGAAGACGCTTGCCAGAAATTTCGCAAGCTGTACTGCCGAAAGGTACAGTCGATGCTTCCGCCTGCACGCGCAACTTTTCCGCAGTCGCGTCGGTCTCAGGCGCGTGAGGCGTGAGCAGCGCGCTCCATGAGCACCTCCGCAAAGTGGCTGGCTGAGCCTTCGGAGTGTGCGAAGAACAACGAGGGTTCCGCCAGTTCGAGTTCAAGCAATACGGGTGCGCCTTCAGCATTCTGGATGAGATCGATGCGTGCATACGCAAGTGGATCCGGGTTCGGAACGGCAGCGATCGCGGCATGTGCGAGGGCGAGTTCGGCGGGTGAGGGCGTCCGTGCGGTGATTTCTTCCTCTGCGAACAACAATCGCGTCGCTTCGGCGCCGCGTTGCAGTAGCGGTCCCTTGCGGATTGCATGGCTGAATGTGCCGTCGAAGAACATCAACGCCGTTTCGCCATGGCTGTCCACGCGGTCCAGATACGGCTGCAAAAGCACGCTGCGGCCGGCGTCGAGCAGCTTTTTCATGTGCGCGCGGATGGCCGCGACATCCTGTCGTGCGTGGCGTTGCGCATCCCGTGAGCCAGCGCCGATCGTGGGTTTGACGACCAGTTCGTCACTTTTGGCGTGCTGCTTGAGAAACGCATCGAGCGTGGCGGAAATGGCATCGCCCGGTTCGACGAACGTGCATGGAACTGTCGCAACGCCCGCCTTCGCGAGTTCTGCAAGGTAGTGCTTGTCGAGGTTCCAGTGCACGATTGCGGGAAGATTAACGACCCGCGTCCGAGCCGCGGCGCGATCCAGCCATGCGGTGAACGCATCGACGTGTTGCGCATAGTTCCAGGGCGATCGCAGCACGGCGAGATCAAATTGCGACCAGTCGACTGATTCATCATCCCAGTCGGCAATCCCGACCTTCGCCCCGGCCGATCCCAGAGCGCTGCGGAGCGGTTGCAGATCGTCATCCAGCGGGCGCGCATCGGCGGTGGAAACGAGTGCGATGGAGGGTGGCATGCGTGGGTTCCTGTGCAAGAAATGCGGTGTTCGTGGACGGGTCGGGATTCTACACAGGCCACGATGATCCGCTTTGACTCGGCAAACCTGTACTATCGCGATTGCGTATTTTTCTGGATACGGTCACCTGATGCCCTCCCGTTCGAACGCGTTGACCTGGTTGTTCCTGTCTCTCGCCATCATCGTGCTCGACCAGTTGACCAAGCACCTTGCGTTGAGCCATCTGCAACTGGGCATCCCACACGCGGTGGTCGGCGGCGTGCTCAACTGGATGCTCGCGTTCAATAGCGGAGCGGCATTCAGCTTCCTTGCCGACGCGGGCGGGTGGCAGCGCTGGTTCTTTACGGTGCTTGCAATAGTAGTCAGCGTGGTGCTGGTGGGTTGGCTCGCGCGCACGCCCCGCAGTGACTGGCGCACCGCGGTACCGCTGGCGCTGGTGATAGGCGGAGCGATCGGCAATCTCGTTGATCGGTTGCGTTTCGGCCATGTGGTCGATTTCATCCAGGTCTATTATCAGCAATGGAGCTGGCCCGCGTTCAATTTGGCCGATTCGGCGATCAGCGTGGGCGCGATGCTGCTCATCGTATTCTCCCTGTTTGCGCATCGCAGCCGCGCGGAATAACGCGGACGGTCCGGGAACGATTCCCGGCGCCAGGAACGTGCGCCCAATATGGGGCCGTATTTTTGCCATGCATTACAATGGCGAATGTGGAACCGACGGTGCAACGCGCGGCTCCGCCTGATGGATCCAACAACGAACGAGTCATCATGCAGGTTCTCCTAGCCAATCCGCGTGGTTTCTGTGCCGGTGTCGATCGTGCAATAGAGATCGTCGAGCGTGCGCTGGAATCCTTCGGTGCGCCGATCTATGTGCGTCACGAGGTAGTGCACAATCGCTTCGTGGTCGAGGGCTTGCGCAAGCGTGGCGCGATCTTCGTCGAGGAGATTTCCGAAGTACCGGACGGTGCCACCGTGATCTTTAGTGCCCACGGTGTTTCGCAGCAAGTTCGCGAAGAGGCCAAAGCGCGCGGACTCGGCGTGTTCGACGCGACTTGTCCGTTGGTCACCAAGGTGCACATGGAAGTCGCGCGCCACGGCAAGAGCGGGCGTGACGTGGTGTTGATTGGCCACGCCGGGCATCCCGAAGTAGAAGGCACGATGGGGCAGTGGAAGCTCAACCACGCGGGCACCATCCACCTGGCCGAATCGGTGGAAGACGTCGCGCACTTGACACCGAACGATCCCGATTTGCTCGCGTACGTGACCCAGACGACGCTGTCGGTTGACGACACGATAGCCGTCATCAATGCACTCCGCGCACGCTTTCCGGCAATCGTCGGGCCGCGCCACGACGATATCTGCTATGCGACGCAGAATCGCCAGGATGCAGTGCGCAAGCTGGGCCAGCAGTGCAATCTGGTGCTCGTGGTCGGTTCGTCGAACAGTTCCAATTCCAATCGTCTGCGCGAACTGGCGGAGAAGCAGGGAGTGCCGGCGTATCTCATCGATGGGGCGTCGGACATCCGGGCCGAATGGCTGGAAGGCTGCGAGCGCATCGGCGTCACCGCTGGCGCATCTGCACCCGATCAGCTGGTGCAGGATGTGATCGCGCATCTGCGCGAAGCTGGCGCAACCGAAGTGCGTGAACTCGACGGCATCGTCGAGAACATGACGTTTGCGCTGCCCAAGGAACTGCGTATCAACGTGGTTGCGTAAGTTCCAGAGCGCGTGTCCTGATGCAACCCTGCAGGTTGCAGGCTACCCGTCGAACCCGTCGGCAAAGATCCGGTCAGCCGGTTCCGGCCTGCCATCGGCATAGGTGACGAATACGCCGCTGCCCCATTCGATCTGGTTATCGCCTTCGGGATAAAGACCGGCAATGAACGCGATGTCGCCGTTGGCGTTGATCGCGGGCTGGCCGCTGAAGATCGGACTGCTGTCGTGCTGACCGACTTGCGCGGTTCCCAAGTCGGTTTCGATTACATCGCCGTCGCCGATCACGCGCACCAAATTTGCGCCGTCACCGACATAGATCGCTTGCCCGTTGGCATCCTTGGCGCGGAACACCACCCAGCCTTGATCATTGATGGCGGGCGCGAAAAATTCAATGTCACGAATCGTTCCGGCCGGATCGACCGCGGCGATTTCGGTGGTGGTCACACCGTCGCTGCGCAGGACCACGCGGCGATTGTCCGCAGCGCGGGTGGCGACGACCGCGACGACATCGTTGCCTTGATGTCGCCACCTTGGCCGCGAAGTGCCCGGCGTTGCTGAAGGAGGGCGTGTATAGATACGTGTATGGGCTGCCAGGATCGAGGCCGCTGTCGGTCACATAGATACGGGTTCCGGAGCTGTCCGTTGCCGCGTACAAACGCCCGCTGGACATGTTGCCCTGGTAGCCGACAACGCCATCGTCGTTGATCGTGGCTGAGCCATAGGAATTGGGGAAGACCGGGCTGGTGCTGATGCGTAAGGCCGATCCTGCCAGTGGATCGTAGACGTAGATGCCATCCGCACTGCCGGTGTCCATGAGTGTGAACGCGATGGATCCGGCCGCATTGATCGGGCTGCGGTAGCTGACCATTGCGTCGGTCGGCCCTTCGAATACCAGCTCTCCCATACCAAGTGATCCGGACCACACGCCCGGATGGCTGGATTTGGGATCGGGCACCACGCCGACCGTGAAAGCGACTTCGGCGCCATCGTTGATCGACGGATCGATACTGTTGAACGAAGATCCGGGCGGCAGGTTGAAGCCTTCGTCATTGACGAGCAGGTTGCTGCGCGCCTGCAATTCGAAATCAGTGTAGGCGACCGGAAGGTCCGCATGTGCGAATCCGGCAGCCAGTGTGCCGACCAAGCATGCACCGACAAGCATCTTCTTCATGGCGAACAGCTCTTATGTGTGGGACGAGCTGTTACCGTAGCATGTAGAAACTGCTGGTTTTGCAAACAAGTTGTTCAGAAGGTCGCGAAGCTCGCCGAAGCGCGGGCATTTGTTCGAATGCCCGCGCCTGGCGCTGATGGATCGACTACCAGATTTTCACTTCGTGAGCAGCATCGCGCACCATCTTGTCACCGGTCTTGCATTCGAACGCTTCGGCGAATGCCGGCATGTTCGACGGCGCTCCGATCGCGCGGAAGTTGGCTGGCGCATGCGGATCCGTGTTGAGCCGCACCTTGAGCTCCTCCGGGCGGAAATTACGCCGCCAGACCGTTGCGAAGTTCAGGAAGAAGCGCTGATCCTGGGTATAGCCGTCGATCTTTTCGTTGGCTTCCTTCGGATTGCTCTTGAGCGCCATCTGCAACGCGTCGTAGGCGACGTTGATACCGCCGAGATCGGCAATGTTCTCGCCAAGCGTCAACTCACCTTTGACGTGCAATCCATCGATCGCGACGTAATCGTCGAACTGTTTGACGAGCTTGCCCGTGCGAGCCTTGAATTTCTCCGAATCGGCATCCGTCCACCAGTTGTTGTAGTTGCCCTGCGCATCGAACTGGCTGCCCTGGTCATCGTAACCGTGCGTCATTTCGTGGCCGATCACGGTACCGATGCCGCCGTAGTTGAGCGCATCGTCGGCGTTCGGGTCGAAGAACGGCGGTTGCAGGATCGCAGCCGGGAACACGATCTCGTTCTGCAGCGGGTTGTAGTACGCATTCACGGTTTGCGGCGTCATGCCCCATTCCTTGCGATCAACCGGCTTGCCGATCTTGGCGATGTTCCAGTCACGATTGAACTTTGCTGCGGACTGCACGTTGCCGATATAGCTGTCGCGATCGATATTCAGGCCCGACCAGTCGCGCCACTCGTCCGGATAGCCGATCTTCGGCATGAACGTGTCCCATTTTGCGATGGCCTTGGTCTTGGTCTCATCACTCATCCAATCGAGGTTCTGGATGCGCGTCTTGAGTGCAGCGCGCAGGTTGTCGACCAGTACCTCGGCGCGCTGCTTGGCCTCCGGCGGGAAGGTTTTGGCGACATACAGTTCGCCCAGCGCCATGCCCATGCCCTGCTGGGTGGTTTCGAGAACGCGCTTCCAGCGCGGCTTCTGTTCCTTCTGGCCACGCAGAGTGCGACTGTAGAAATCAAAGTGCTCGTCGGCAAAGCGGTCGGTCAGATAAGGCGACGCGTCGTCGATCGTGTGGAAGCGCAGATACGCGCGCCACTGTTCAATTGGCACATTGGCCAGCATGCCGTCCACGGCGCTGAAGAACTTCGGCTGCGAAAGCGAAAAGCCCTTGACGTCATCAAGACCCTGCGCGGTCAGGTAACGCGTCCACGAGAAATGTGGCGTGACCTTGTCCGCCTCGGCCAGCGTCACATAATGGTACTGGTTGTCCGGATTGCGAAGTTCGACGGGAGCGAGCGACGCCTTGGCAAGATCGGTCTCGAAGTTCATGACCCAGTCGGCCTGCTTCCTGGCGTCCGCTGGACTGGCGCCCGCGAGTTCCAGCGTGTTGGCGATGTGTTTCACGTAGGCGGCGCGGATCTTCTTGTAGTCTTCCTTGTCGTCCAGGTAATAACCACGCTCGGGAAGGCCAAGGCCACCCTGGAACGCGTACGCGATCGTCATGCGCGAATTCTTGAAGTCGGCCTCACCGCCGAAATAGAACAATTGTCCGGTGCCGCGCGCCTCAGCGCTCGCGATGTATGCCGCGATGTCGTCGGAATTCTTGAGTTTGTCGATCTTTTCGAGTTCCGGCTCGATCGGTTTGATACCTGCTTTGTCGATCGACGCGACGTCCATCCCGGATGCGTAGAAGTTGCCTAGCTTGCCTTTTATTGAGGCGGTGTCGACAGCCTTGTCCTTCGCTGCCGATTGGAGAATCTCGTGCTGCACGATCAGTGACTGCTCGCCCAATTGCTCAAACGTGCCCCAGGTGGTGCGATCGGCGGGGACCGGATTGGCTGCCAGCCACTTGCCGTTGACGAATTCATTGAGGTCCTGGCACGGACTCGCGTTGGTGTCGAAATCGGCCGGGTTCAGCCAGTTGCCCGTGCTCGGTGCCGCGCTGGCGCCGGCCGTAAACGCAAGGCCGATCGCAAACGTGAGCGGCTTGAAGGAAATCGCTTTCATTGTGGGTCCTCTGTAGGGATACGGGATAGTGGATACGAGATGGGAAATGGGGGCTGGATCCGTGGACGGAAGTCGGTGGCGTTCGCTCGCGCAAGTTGTCGCAGCGGCACGCCGCGACTCGAACAGCATGGCTGACACTGCAGCGGTGCGTTCATGGGAACCCCAAGGACTCAACGAACCGCCCACGCAAACATGCCGCATCAGCGGCTACCGGGGGGCGAGAATAATCTCAGACATCGATGTGACGAAGTGTCGAAGGTCACATACCGCGCATGAACGGAGACCAATCAGGGTGGGCATTGCCGTTTTCATCAACGCGAGCGGGCATGTCTGTCGCCGGTGCCGGTATCATTTGCTGATGCGAGGACACACGAGCAAAAAGGCAGAAGCGCGCTCCGCGTACGACGTCGCGCTGGGCTTGCTCGCACGCCGCGAACAGTCGCGGCGTGAGCTGCTGCAGCGACTCGAGCGACGTGGTTACGCGCGGGAAGATATCGATTCGGCGCTCGATCGCCTCGCCGGCGAGAACTATCAGAGCGATCTGCGTTTTAGCGAAATGCTGGCGCGCACCCGCATCGCGCAGGGCTACGGGCCGGCGCGGTTGCGGGCGGAACTGGGCAGCCACAATGTGCCGGATGAGGTGATCCACGCGGCAATCGAACAGCAGGACGTGGACTGGACCGAACTTGCCTTTGCACAGCTCATGCGGCGCTACCACGATGATCGCGCATGTGATCCACCAGAGCGTGCGCGCCGCTCTCAGTACCTGCAGCGACGTGGCTTCGACGCCTCCACGGTCCGATCGGCGTTGGGCAAGCATGATCGCAGCATGGACGCCGATCACGAGTCCGGCGACAATGAGGGATCATGAAAACCGCCGAAATCCGCTCAACCTTCCTCGACTTTTTCCGGGATCGAGGTCACACCATCGTGGCGTCCGCGCCGCTTGTTCCGGCTAACGATCCAACGCTTCTGTTCACCAATTCGGGCATGGTGCAGTTCAAGAACGTGTTTCTCGGTAGCGAGAAGCCGGGGTATGTGCGTGCTGCGGACGTGCAGCGCTGCCTGCGCGCAGGCGGAAAGCACAACGATCTTGATCAGGTCGGTTATACCGCACGTCATCACACGTTCTTCGAGATGCTCGGAAACTGGTCGTTCGGCGACTATTTCAAGCGTGAGGCGATTGCCTGGGCGTGGGAACTGCTGGTCGATGTCTGGAAGTTGCCGCCCGCGCGCCTGTTGGTGACGGTGTACGAAACCGACAACGAGGCCTGGGACATCTGGCATCATCAAATCGGCCTGCCAGCGGATCGTATCGTGCGCATCGGCGACAACCAAGGCGCGCCGTACGCGTCCGACAATTTTTGGCAGATGGCCGATACCGGACCATGCGGACCCTGTACGGAAATCTTCTACGATCACGGTGCGCACGTGCCCGGCGGTCCGCCAGGATCGGCCGACGAGGACGGCGACCGGTTCATCGAAATCTGGAATCTGGTGTTCATGCAGTTCGACCGCGCGGCGGACGGCAGCCTGTCGCCATTGCCGGCGCCCTGCGTCGACACCGGCATGGGTCTCGAACGGGTTGCGGCAATATTGCAGGGAGTGCATTCCAACTACGAAATCGACCTGTTCGCGCATCTGATCCGCATCGCATCCGAGCTGACCTCCACTCCCGATACTGGCAACAAGTCCCTGCGCGTGATTGCCGATCATGTGCGCGCGTGCGCATTTCTCATTGTCGATGGAGTCATGCCGTCCAACGAAGGGCGTGGTTACGTGTTGCGTCGGATCATCCGGCGTGCACTGCGTCATGGCTGGATGCTCGGCGTGCGCGGCGAATTCTTCTGGAAGATGGTGCAGCCACTGGTCGAGGAAATGGGTGAAGCCTATCCGGAACTTGCGCGCCAGCAGGCTGGCGTCGAAGCGGCATTACGCCGCGAAGAGCAGCGCTTTTCCGAAACGCTCGAACACGGCATGAAACTGCTCGATGGCGTTCTGCAGGGCGAGGATGCTTCCATGGACGCGCAAGCGCGGACGGTGCCGGGGGCGATTGCATTCACGCTGTATGACACCTACGGATTTCCGGTCGACCTCACCGAGGATGTTGCGCGCGAGCATGGCTGGTCTGTCGACATGGCGGGCTTTGATCAAGCCATGCAGGCTCAGCGCGATCGCGCGCGCTCGGCGAGCCGGTTTACCGCGAAGGGACAGATGCCGGCCGACCTTGCCAGCGAGCTCAAGGCGACCGAATTCACCGGTTACGAGGAATTGCAGTCAACCGGCAGCCGCGTGCTCGGCATCGTTCGCGACGGCGTGCGCGTAGAGCAACTGGCCGGCGACGAACAGGGCATGGTGATCCTCGATCGCACTCCGTTCTATGCCGAGTCAGGCGGCCAGATCGGTGATAGCGGAGTGCTGCAGAGTGGTACGGGTCGCTTCGACATCGAGGACACCATCAAGCTGGGTGGCGTATTTGTCGGGCACTCCGGAAGCTGGCGTGGAACGCAGCCGCTACGGGTCGGAGACGACGTGGATGCGGCAGTGGACCGTGAGCGACGTCAGGCCACGGTACTCAACCATTCGGCGACGCACCTGCTGCACGCTGCACTGCGGCGCGTTCTCGGGAATCACGTCGTGCAGAAGGGATCACTCGTTGCACCGGAGCGCCTGCGTTTTGATTTTGCACATTCGCAACCCGTGACACGCGAGCAGTTGCGCGAAGTCGAGGCACTTGTGAACGACGAGATACGCCAGAATGCGTCGGCCGAAACTCATCACATGGCCTACGATCAGGCCATCGAATTTGGAGCGCTTGCACTGTTCGGCGAAAAGTACGGCGATGAAGTGCGCGTTCTGCGCATGGGCGACTTCTCGACCGAGCTGTGCGGCGGCACACACGTGCAACGCTGCGGTGACATCGGCCTGTTCAAGATTGTTGCCGAATCGGGCATCGCAGCCGGCGTGCGTCGCATTGAAGCGGTGACGGGCGCCGGGGCGCTTGCCTGGGTTGCAAACGAGGAACGGCGACTGGCAGACATCGGCGCGCTGCTTTCCAGCAGCGGCGAGGAGATGATCGACAAGCTGCGTCACATCATCGACCGTCAGAAGAAGCTGGAACGCGAACTCGAATCGCTGCGCACGAAGGCAGCCGGCTCAGCCGCAGATGATCTTGCCGAAACGGCGCGCGATGTCGCCGGCATCAAACTCGTTGCAGCCCGGTTGCCGGGCATGGACGGGAAGGCGCTGCGTGACAGTGTCGATCGACTCAAGCAACAGTTGTCCGATTGCGTCGTGATCCTCGCATCGGCCAGCGATGGTAAGGTGACGTTGATTGGTGGTGTACACGGCACGGCGCTCGACAGAGTCAAGGCCGGCGATGTCGTGGCGTATGTTGCGCGCGCGATTGGCGGCAAGGGCGGTGGTCGCCCCGACATGGCCCAGGGTGGCGGAAGCGACGGGCCGGAACTGGATGCCGCGCTCGAAGACATGGGCAGCTGGTTGGCAGCGCGTCTTGCCTAACTTTTTGTTTACATTTTGTTGACTACCCTGTGCGTTGCAGGTGGTCCGGCGCTTGGTTAGTATCCGGAGTTTGTCCGGTGCACGTTCTGGTGGCACTGGCGTCAACGGGGTACGATTCGCGGGGGGCGGTCGTGAGTTGTGCTGAGTTCGGAGTGGCAAGTGGCCTGAACCCGTTGTGGTTCGGTCGTCTATTACTACAAGGAAGCGTCAAGGAGAACACAGCATGCTGATTTTGACTCGCCGCGTAGGCGAGACGTTGATGATCGGGGACGAGATGACTGTTACCGTCCTCGGCGTCAAGGGCAATCAGGTCCGTATCGGGATCAATGCTCCGAAGGACGTGGCAGTTCATCGTGAGGAAATCTATCAACGGATCAAACGCGAGCAGAATCCGGAAGCTGCCACCGCGGCAGAGTCGGAAGAGCAACCTGATCCCTGACTTTACGCTCGCCCTGCAGGCGGTTATGCTGCCGGCCCCGCGCGACTGTCGCACGCGATGGTAAAGGTTACGGAGAGATGGCCGAGCGGCTGAAGGCGCTCCCCTGCTAAGGGAGTATAGGGTTTATAGCTCTATCGAGGGTTCGAATCCCTCTCTCTCCGCTCAGGATGAGCCGAGCAATCCCTCTCTGCCGCTCTCCGCCACTCGATTTGCGCGCTGAACCCCATAAAGAGGGGTTCGAGCTCTCGATATCAGAATGACGGGTTCAACCCATTTGTCTGCAACGAATGGGGCCGACTGCAAGGCGGTCAGCAGTCTCCGCAGGTTGATTGGCTTTGGGGACCCGGGTAAGAGGATCGCGGCTAAAGCCGCTTCTTACAAGAGTTTTGCTCTGAAGCGGCTCATGTCCGGGACTGCGGGCCGTACGAATTCAGATGACTTCCACGCCCGCATCACGCAACAGCCGCGCGACAAGAATCAGCGGCAAGCCGATCAGCGCAGTTGGATCGGTCGATTCAATGCGCTCGAACAAGGCGATGCCGAGTCCTTCGCAGCGAAAGCCTCCCGCGCAACCGACAGGGTTTTCCCGAGCGACATAGCGCTGGATTTCCCCAGCGTCCAGCGTTCGGAACAAAACACGCGTCAGATTGATTCCAGTGTATTCGTGCAGGACGCTTTCGCGAGCGTCGATGATGCAAACAGCGGTGTGGAATGCAACTGCGCTACCGGAACTTGCGGCCAGCTGCTCGCACGCTGCGTCCGTGCTGCCTGGTTTGCCGAGAATCCGGCCCTCCAGATCAGCGGCTTGGTCCGAGCCGATGACCAGCGCACCGGGCATGCGGGCCGCAATCGCCCGCGCCTTGTCGCGCGCCAGCCGGGAAACCATCGTCGGGACGGCTTCACACGTTCGTGCCGACTCGTCGACATCTGGCGCAACGCACTCGAACTGCAAGCCAAGGCGTTGCAGCAGTTCGCGACGATAGGGCGAGCCGGAGGCAAGAATCAGTGGGCAGTCGCGCAGTGTCATCGTGGTGCACCATTCCTCACGCGATCAGGCCGGGGTTTGTCCGGCCTTGACGGCCTGTTTCAGATCCGATGTCGCATCGACGAGGCGATCCAGTTGCCGATCGAGTTCAGCGCGCGAGTGCCGCAGGGAATCGCGTGCGGCGACGAGCTCGGCCATGGTCGCATCCGCCGCGTTAGCCTTGAGCCACAGTCGATGCGCGAGCAGGTCACGCAGCGCCGCTTGGATCTGCGGCTCGGCGATATGCGTCGCCAGCACCGGCGATGGACTTGACGTGGTGGGCGGTGCGTATCCAATGATCGGCTGGACCGTATGGAGTCGGCTGCGGCATTCGCGCAGCGAGCGTTCCAGGTCATCGGCAAGATCAAGAATGCCGAGCAGCAGCCGCGTGCGCCGTCTGATGCGCCGGTCGTAAAGCCAAAGACTGGCGGCGATGACGGCCAAGACGATCACGAGTGCGAGCAGAAAATACGGAGAAATGGTCACATGGCCAGTCTGCCGGAGGATTCCGCAGGTCGCAACGACACGCCTTTGCGGCGAGTGCTGCCGCGTGGGGCGATCATTTGGAGGCGTTGGCATTTGACAGCAGGGCCCCCTGTGCCTACCATCGCGCGCCCATGTCAGCCGTCCCGACCCAATTCGTGGACGCCATGCGCATGGCGCAGGCGCGGCAGGTCTATGAGGGCAGCATTCCTGTTGCCCGCATGCGGCGTCTTGCGGAAAGCCTGGGTTCGACGGAAGGCGAAGTCGCCTATCAGCTGTCGTTCGATCGTGGTTCGGATGGTCGCACGCTGGTGCATATGCACGCCGAGGCGCAATTGGTGCTGGTCTGCCAGAGATCGCTGGAGAATTTCATGCAGCCGGTTGCGGTCGATCAGGATTTTGGCGTGATTGCCAGGGAAAGCGAAGAAGCTGAGCTGATGCCCGAGGTGGAACCGTTGCTCAGTCCGGATGGCATGATCAATCCGACGGAGCTGATAGAGGATGAGTTGATTCTCGCGCTGCCGCTGATTCCGGTGAAGCCGGGCGCGAAAATACCTGACGCCGGCGTGGATGACTTCGAATCGACGGAAGATGCGGAGTCGCGGCCGAATCCCTTCGCGGTCCTGCGCGACCTCAAGCGCGAATAGAAAAAGCTGTATCGCGCGCCGCATGCCCCGCTTGGGGGCTGCGGGGCTCAAAATCCTGTTTATTGAGGCGCGTGCACTGATGTGGCATGACAGATTACAATACGCGATTGCATTGCCCGGGCGCGGCAGGTCTGCCGGCCGCTCATTTTTGGAGTAGATACAGATGGCCGTTGCCAAGAGCCGTAAAACCCCATCGCGTCGCGACATGCGTCGTTCGCACGATTCGCTGTGCGCCAAGCAGCTTTCCACCGATCCAACTTCGGGTGAGGTGCACGTGCGCCATCACATCACCAAGGACGGCTACTATCGTGGTCGCAAGGTCATCGAGACCACTGCGGCTGTTGCCGACGAAGACTGATCTTCGGCTGCGCGGTGCGCGGCGGCCAGACGTCACCAGGTTTAGTCGGATCGTACGTACAAGTTGACGGCGCGACAGGTGCCGGGTAGGCATATGTCCGGGAAGTTGTGGATTCACGGCGTCAATCGCCCACTTAGTGCTCATTATGGGGAATTGCCCTGATCTATTCTCGCATTGCCGGCACCGGCAGTTACCTGCCTGACAAGGTACTGACCAACAAGGATCTGGAGCGTCTGGTTGAAACCAGCGACGAGTGGATCGTCTCGCGCACCGGAATCCGTCAGCGTCACATCGCGGCCGAAGGCCAGACAACCGGCGATCTCGCATTCGAGGCCGCGCAGCGCGCGCTCGATGCTGCGGGCGTCAAGGGGTCGGAACTGGACATGGTGGTACTCGGTACCACCACGCCGGACATCATCTTTCCCTCCACGGCGTGCCTGCTGCAGCACCGCCTCGGTGCGAATGGCTGCATAGCGTTCGATATCAACGCAGCGTGCTCAGGAT
>CAJDWV010000019.1_pt1 | contig 29853 bp, 25 predicted proteins | sample 7391731 | NCBI WGS metagenome assembly CAJDWV01 (sample SAMEA7055746, study PRJEB34461) | soil metagenome | biome: terrestrial ecosystem; feature: Peninsula; material: soil | place: Antarctica | collected 2016
GCGTGTTCGGGCGTCCATTCAAGATGATGCGCCTCGTCGACAACCACTAGGCCCCAGCCGGCTTCCAGCAGCTGCGTGCTGCGCCGTGTGTCGCCGGCGAGCCACTGGATGTCCGCGATTACCAGTTGTTCGTCCTCAAACGGATTGCGGTGGCTGTCACCTACCTCGATCGCTTCGCAACGCTCCTCGTCGTACAGCGCAAACTGCAGGTTGAACCGGCGCAGCAGCTCGACAAACCATTGCAGTCGCAAGCTCGCCGGCACCAGAACCAGCACGCGCGATACGCGCCCGGTGGCGAGCAGCCGGGCGAGAATCATGCCTGCCTCGATGGTCTTGCCGAGGCCGACTTCGTCTGCCAGCAATGCGCGTGGCGGCCGCCGTCGTGCGACGGTCTCCGCGACGTGCAGTTGATGCGCGAGCAGGTCGATGCGCGCACCGGCCAGCCCATAGGCGGGCGAGTGCATGATGCGTGCGCGCTGTTCAAGAGCTTCGAGACGGAAGTCGAAATCGAAGGCCGAATCCACACGCCCGGAAATCAACCGTTCATCGGCACGTGAAATCGACTGCGCGTCGTCGAGTTCGGTTTCCGCGAGCGCAACCGAACCTGCGTGATAGGTCAGCAGGCCACCCACTTCCGAGACATGTTCGATGATCAGACTGGATTCACCACTCACCACGCGCTGGCCGACGCGAAAACGAGCGCGCACCAGCGGCGCGCTGAGTACTGCATAGGTGCGCAGCATTCCGGCACCGGCAAACAGGATCTGGATATTGCGGCCTTCGACCCGCAGCACGGTGCCCAGGCCGAGATCCGGCTCGGCCTGCGAAATCCAGCGTTGTCCGGGAATGAAGGTCGTCATGCGTTGGAATTCCATGAGTCACGGCAAAACGGACCGCGATTATCCGTATCAGGTGCGGGCAGGCAAGGGCGGAAGGTTTCCGGGGATGCTGCAAGCCCGCACAACTCACGAAAAATCCGGACTAGCATTGCGTTGGTCGTGCGGGACAATCAAAGCCCTGCGGCTGGTTGGTGCGCAGCAACGTGTGCGCGCCCTTGCCGAGAATCCCCTGTTCACGAAGATCGTCAAGTGAGGCGCGCAACGCGTCCCAGCCACCGGCCGGTCGGTCGTAGCGCGTGATTCTGGGCTGAGGGGTCTTCTTGTTCATACGCTACGCCGAAATAATGATCCGTCGATAGTGTGCCACCCGTTGGTAGCAGGGGGCGATCCAAGCCAGCTATTCATTGCCTGTTCAATTATTGCCTTGACAACTATAGTCTTGAGCAAAGAAAATCCGCGCCCATGAATGTGCACTCCAATTCCGCTGATCCAGCCGCCGATCCGGCACCGTTCGGTGCCAGCGACAGTGTCTCCACGCTCGGCCTGCTGTTTACGCAGATTCGCGATGCCTTACGCGCGCGTCTAAAGGCCGAACTCGCGCTTGCCGGGCACGATCTGACGTTCAGTCAGTACGTCACCCTAAAGAAGCTCGCGCGCGGCATAGCTAACGCGGGTGAGTTGGCACGGGCGGCCGATCTCAATCCCGGCGCCATGACGCGCCTGCTGGATGCACTTGCCGAGCGTGGCCTGATTAAGCGGGTTGCCGACCCTGACGATCGTCGGGCGCTGCAGATTCATCTGACGGATGCCGGTCTTGCGACGTGGCGCGACATCAGTACGTGCGGCAAGCGAATTCTTGAACGCGCGCTGCATGGCATGGACGAGGATGAGCGCGCGACGCTCGTGCGCCTGCTCGAGCATGCGCGTGACAACCTGGTTGCCGGGGACGATGCGTGACGCGATTTCCGCTCAACAGCGTTTGGAGCGTAATCCACGTCGCAGTCATGATCCTGGTGATGATGTTGACCGGCTGTGCGAGTACGCACGGACTTTCGCCACAGACGACGCTTTCCGATCCCGATGCGCTGCACGCCACGCGCAGCCTCGCACCGCATGTGCTGAGCGATGCCGCGTTTCCGACAAGCGACTGGTGGAAGACGTTCGCTGATCCACAGCTCAACGCGCTGATCGAAGAAGCGCTCGTCAACAATCCTTCACTTGCCGCAGCCGATGCCCGGGTGCGAAAGGCGCGTGCACAGGCGGGACTTGTGGATGCCGAACGCAAGCCGACACTGGGCGGCAGCGCGCAGGAATCCTCGGTTCGCGTGCCCGCGACGCTCGCTCGGCCACCACTGAGCGGTGGTCTGCAGACCAGCACGGTACTCATGCTGAATTTCAAGTGGAGTCCGGACCTGTGGGGCGGCGAGCGCGCAAAGTATGAGGCTGCGGTCGGCCAGGCAATGGCGACGCAGGTCGATGCACAGGCGGCACGCCTGATGCTGTCGGCGAATGTCGCGCGCACCTACATTGCACTGGCCGAGACGTATGCGGCGCTCGATGTCGCCGGCCAGGAGCAGAAGCGTTCCGTGCATCTTTCTGATCTCAGCCGGCAACGCGTCGATGCGGGGCTCGATAACGAGCTTTCGCTGCACCAAGCCGAGACCGCGATCGCAGCTGCCAAGCAGCAGGCGCAGGCTGCGCAGCAGCAGATCGATGCGCTGCGCAACGCACTCGCCGCGTTGCTTGGCAAGGGCCCGGATCGTGGTCTCGACATCACGCCACCGCCGTTTCTGTGCGCGGCGATTCCCGGGATACCAGATGTGCTGCCGAGCGAGTTACTCGGTCACCGTGCGGATGTCGTTGCCGCACGCTGGCGTGTCGAAGCTGCCAGCCGCGCGATCGATGCCGGCAAGGCGGCATTCAAGCCGAGCGTCAACCTGAACGCGCTGGTCGGCCTCGCTTCGTCGGGCTTGTCCGATCTGTTCAGCAGCGATGCGTTGCTTGCGCTCGGCGGACCGGCAATCAGCCTGCCGCTCTTTGATGGCGGACGTCTGCGCAGCAATCTTGCGGAGCGCGACGCCGATTACGACCTCGCCGTTGCCAGTTACAACCAGTCGCTGGTCGATGCGATGCATGAGGTCACCGATGCATTGCAGTCGGCGCGATCGCTGGATGCGCAGATCCTGAGCGCGCAACATGCGGTTGCCGCGACGCGCGCCGCACGTTCCGTGGCCGAAACCCGTTATCAGGCCGGCCTCGGTACACAGCTTGATGTGCTTGCCGCGCAACGTCCGCTGCTGCTGCTCGAGCAGAAGCTCGCTGAACTCAGGGCTCAGCGGCTGGCTGCCAGCGTTGCCCTCGATATCGCACTCGGTGGCGGACTGGATGTTGCGCCGCCGCGTGCTTCGGCCACGTCTGATTCTTCTCATCCGGACAACGCAAGGACCCCCCTGCCATGAGCGACACAAGCAAATCGCCGGGCAACAACCAACAGACTGAGACGGGTAGCAACGCTCCGGGCAAGCCGATGAAGAGCAACGGCAAGCGGCGTCGGGTGCTGATCATTCTTGGCATCATTGTCTTGATCGTGGGTATAAGCTGGCTTGCATACTGGTTCTTCTATGCGCGCTGGTATGAAACGACAGACGACGCGTATGCGCAGGGCAACGTGGTCAGCATCGTGCCGCAGACGATGGGTACAGTGGTCAGCATCGATGCCGACAATGGCATGAAGGTCGAAGCCGGGCAGGCGCTTGTGCATCTGGATCCGAACGACGCGCAGGTCGCCTACGAGCAGGCCATCGCCAACCTTGCCGGCTCTGTACGCCAGGTGCGGGGTCTTTACAGCAACGTGGAAGCCGGCCAGGCGGACATCAACGCGCGCCAGGTTGCGGTGCAACAGGCGCGTGCGGATGTGAACCGACGCGTTGGTCTGGTGGCAAGCGGTGCGGTATCGCGTGAAGAACTTGCGCATGCACGTGATGTGCTGGCCGGCGCGGAAGCTGCGCTGTCGGGCGCGAAAAACGAGCAATCACGCAGCGTCGCGCTGGTGGATGCGACGACCCTGCGCACGCAGCCGCAGGTGCAGTCAGCGGCGGCACAGTTGCGCCGGGCGTACCTCGACCTGCAACGCGCCGCGATTGTCGCGCCGGTATCGGGCTATGTCGCCGAGCGCACCGTACAGCTCGGGCAGCGCGTGCAGCCAGGAACCACGCTGATGACCATCGTGCCGCTCGATCAGGTGTGGATCGAAGCTAACTTCAAGGAAACCCAGCTCACTGACATGCGCATCGGCCAAGCGGTCGAACTGGAGTCGGATCTGTACGGCGGCGACGTCACGTTTCGCGGCCACGTCAGCAGCTTCGGGCTTGGCACGGGCAGCGCGTTCTCGCTGCTGCCGGCACAGAATGCAACCGGCAACTGGATCAAGATCGTGCAGCGCGTGCCGGTACGTATTGACGTCGATCCCAGACAACTGGCCCGCCACCCGCTGCGCATCGGTCTCAGCATGAGCGTCGCGGTCGACATTCACGACACGAGCGGGTCGGTGCTTGCCGGTCAGGCGACCCACGCGCAACCGCTGTTGGCGACGGATGCCTACGACCAGCAATTGCATGACGCAAACGCCGTGATCGACGGCATCATCGAGCAGAACCTGCCGAAAACCACGCACGACTGATCGTTGCCGATGTCCACGACTGTAGAGGAAATGAGTGCTGAGGCGCCGAAACCTGCGGATACACCGCAGATCTTCCGACCGTCCAACATGGCGCTTACCACAATCAGTCTCGCACTTGCGACCTTCATGCAGGTGCTCGATCTGACCATCGCCAATGTGTCGCTGCCGACCATTGCCGGCAATCTCGGCGCGAGCGAGAACCAGGCCGTCTGGGTCATCACCTCGTTCGCGGTCAGCCAGGCGATCGCGCTGCCGCTGACAGGGTTTATGGTGCGCCGCTTTGGCGAGCGCAAACTGTTCATGTGGGCAACCGCGGCTTTCGCAATCGCATCGTTGCTGTGCGGGCTTTCGCACACGATGGGGTTGCTGGTCGGGGCGCGCACGCTGCAGGGCTTCGTGGCCGGACCCATGTATCCGATCACGCAGGCGTTGCTGATCTCGATCTTCCCGGCCAAGAAGCGCGGACAGGCCATTGCGTTGCTCGCGATGGTGACCGTAGTCGCGCCGATCGCCGGACCTATCCTCGGCGGCTGGATCACCGACAACTACAGTTGGGAATGGATTTTCTTCATCAATGTGCCGATTGGCATCTTTGTCAGCATCGTCGTCGGCAGCCAGTTGAAGGGCCGGCCGGAGAAGCTGGAAAAGCCGAAAATGGATTATGTCGGCCTCGCCACGCTGATTATCGGGGTCGGTTCATTGCAGATCCTGCTGGATCTCGGCAACGACGATGACTGGTTCAATTCCACGCGCATTGTGGTGCTTGCCATCGTCGCGACGATTGCCCTCGCGGTATTTCTGGTGTGGGAACTCACCGACAAGGATCCGATCGTCAACCTGCATTTGTTTCGACATCGCAATTTTGCTGCGGGCACCCTCGCGCTGGTGCTTGCTTATGCGATCTTCTTCGCGGTCGCGCTGGTCGTGCCGCTGTGGCTGCAGCGCAACCTCGGTTACACGGCGCTGTGGGCGGGTTTTGCCACCGCTCCGCTCGGCATATTGCCGATCTTGCTGACGCCGGTGGTTGGACTCTATGCGACGAAGTTCGATTTGCGCATCGTTGCGAGCATCGCGTTTCTGGTCATGGCCGCGACCAGTTTCATGAGGGCGGGCTTCAATCTCGATGTCGATTTCCAGCATGTGGCGATGGTGCAGTTCTGGCAGGGTCTCGGTGTTGCGCTGTTCTTCATGCCGGTTACGACGATCCTGCTTTCGGACCTGGAGCCGCATGAAATTTCGGCCGGCTCGGGACTTGCGACCTTCGTGCGCACGGTGGCGGGCAGCTTTGCGGCGTCGCTGACGACCTGGGCCTGGAATGAGCGCACCGTCATTCACCATACGCAGCTCGCCGAGCACATTGCCAACACAAGCAGCATGCGCGAAACGCTCACGATGCTTGGCCATGGCGACCTTCAACGCGGCGCGATGCTGCTCAACCGCATGATCCATCAGCAGGCCGCGCAGATCGGGTTCAATGAGCTCTTCCACCTGCTCGGCATCCTGTTCCTGATCGTGATCGGCTTCATCTGGCTGGCCAAGCCGCCATTTGACGCAAAGGGTCCTGGTGGTGGCGGTGCGGCTACTGGCGGCCATTGAGGCGCGAATCGCGTGAATCAGGTATCGATCAGCTGTTGCAGCCGCATGGCTGCAGCGGGATTGCGCTGCTTTGCGGCGCCAATGAAGAAGATGAAGACGTCGCGGGGTGTGGATGATTCTCTGCGCGGCTTGATGACGTGAGGCAGGTCTGTCGGATCGCCGCCTTCGGCCCACATCTTTGCGTGTTTCGTCCAGCGCGCCAGCGCTTGTTCATCGTAGCCCGTTGAAATGTCGGTACGGCTTTGCTTCAGACGCGCATATACGAGGTCACCGGTCAGATCCGCGAACGAAGGATAGGTATCATCATCGGTAAAGACGCTGGCCAGACCGCGTTCGCGCATGAGTTCGAGATAATCAACACACAGGAAATCTGCGTGGCGCACCGAGAGGACATGGCGTAGTGGTTGTCCGTGCAGTTGCTGCGGCAAAAAATCGAGGAATGTGTGGATGTCGCCCGGCTCGAACGGCCGCGACGCTGGAAACTGCCACAGCAGAGGCCCCAGTCGATCCCCCAACTCGGCCAGTCCGCCGGATACGAATCGCTTTACCGCGTTGCGTGTTGTAGCAAGTCTGGTTTGCTCGACGATATACCTTGGCGCCTTGACCGAAAAAATGAACCCTGACGGTGTCGCCTCACGCCACTTCGCATAGACTGCTGGAGTTTGCGCACGGTAGTAGGTGCCATTGATCTCGATGGCTCTGAGTTGCCGGCTGGCGTATTCCAGTTCCTCGCGTTGCGGCAATCCGTCCGGATAGAAGTCCTTCCGCCAGGCGGGAAATACCCAGCCGCCTATACCGGTACGAATGCGTGTTTGCGGGCCACGGCCCTCGGCGTGGCGCCCAAGACGATCGTGTCGCCCAAACTCAGCAGTCATTGATTGAATGCGCTGGCGTGGTGCGTACCGCCAGCGCCGGTGCACTTGTTCGTGACGTCAAGCTCGGTGGTGGGTATTTTCACCTCGCTGGCAGGATAATACGGATAGCTGGACTGCAGCATGGGATGCCTCCGTGATCGAAGGGGCGGCGATCAGTGGATTCGATCAGCGCTTCATGCATGTGCCGGAATGCGCCGCGCCGACGTTCATTGAATCAAACCGTTGCTGAATTCCCTGCGAATCCTGGCCGGGCGCCCACGATAGCGACGACCTGAACGCCGCGCGTACTCATGTCGAAGAGAGCTCCGCCTGTTGCCTGCATGCGCGGCGCATGATCATGGGTGTGGCGATATTGAGACTGAAGTAGAGGAAACCGGGGAAGCCGATCCACCAACCGCTGCCCTTCCTCGCCGCGATCAGCAGCGCCGCGCCGATAGAAACCAAGGCCACCAGCGGAATCAATCCCCAATTGGTCATCCGCGCACGGCAATCGATGCGCTCGGCGGCATCGAGGTCGAGGATGTCGCGCTGGTTGCACGCATGTAGATAGAGCAGGAACAACACCGCGCCCAGCGATCCGAATGCAGCGCCGAACGTCACGAAAAGTACCGGGATCTCCGCAAAACTCGACACCGTGAAGCCGGCTGGCAACCAGCCGCCCGACAGAGACGCGAACAATGCCGCAAACATCATGCGCAGCGGATACACAAATACCAGCACCAGCAATACCAGCAGCAGCGACAGGCGACGGGTGGCAATGTCGTCCAGCCCGAATGCGCGGCTCCACTCGGCATGTCCGCCGCAGATCTTGACCACCAGCGCAAAACTCAGCGCGTATGCCGGCAGGCCCTTCAACGCTTCCATCAATTCCGCAATGCTGATGGGAATATGGTCGCCGGCGATCACCAGCAAAGTCAGTGCGAACGCGAACGCGCCATCGACGAAGGCCTCGATGCGCGTCGTGGTCTCGCCACGGTCGAGCATGCCGCTCATATCATTGCTTCCCGCAGATACTCGTGCGCAGGGCTGTTTTTTCTTCGATAACCAGACGCGGGTGGTCTACCTGTTCCGTGGGGCAGCATGATGGGCTGCATTGTAATTCTCGATTGGAGAACTGCGTCTGCGGCAACACTCAGATCCAGCCCTTGCGTTTGAACAAAAGCAACGGCAGGCCAAGACTGAGCAGGATGGCTAGAAGTGCGAGCGGATACCCGAACGGCCAGCCGAGTTCGGGCATGTGCCGAAAATTCATTCCCCACACGCCGACCAGTATGACCGGAGGAATGGCCGCCACCGATGCAACCGTGAGCACCTTCATGATTTCGTTCTGGTCGGTATTGATGAATCCGAGGATCGCATCCAGCAGGAACTCCAGCTTCACGGTGAGCTGGTCGTCGAACGTATCCAGTGATTTCATGTTCCGACGCATGGCGTTGACGCGATCGATCGATGCGTCGCTCATCCAGTCCGGCCGATCCTCCGAAATGAAGTTGAGCATTCTCGTGAGGCCTTGGCTGGAATTTCGAAGCCGCCCCTGCTGAGTCTCGAAACGGCCGACCTTGTGCAGGCATTCGCGCAGCCACGGTGTGTAGTGTCGTTCCCGAGTGAACAACGATTGCGACATTTTCGCCAGATCCTCGGCGACATCCTCCATCAGGTCGATGGTCGCATCCGCCATCGACCGAATCAGGGAGAGCAGGGCGTCGACGTTGGGTTCGCAGCGACTCGCATCGTCGGTCATGTAACTACGTGCCTTGTCCACGGCCTGCGATGCCTGCGAGTGCAGGGTCACGAGGTATTCCGTGGTCAGCACGATACCGAGCGGATCGGCTTTGCTGGTCGGGGGCTGGCTATGCGCTCTCACATTCCGATTGAATGGAATGTTGAGGCGCAGCGCGTCGCCATCGCGCCGGAATCGGCCGGAAAGGCGCACATTGGCGATTTCCTCAAGGCTCGGCAAGCCGATGCCAACCTGCTGGCTGACGCTGTCGATTTCTGTCTGGTCGGGATCGACAAGATCAAACCAAACCGTTGCCTCGGAGCGACCTGTGTCGCGCCCGTCGGATGTCGTGCTACCGTCCGCAAATATCCTGTTCAACACGCTGGCATTCCTCGCGACGGTCCAGGAAGAGCCGCTGCCCGTCCGATTGCCTGATGATTCGACCGGGCCGGCGGAATGTTTACCTATGGAAACCGATGATGATTCTGAGCCTGCTGATAATAGCCCTTACGAGTGTCGTTTCATTCGCCGCATTGCGTGACCCGAAGCTCATGAGCCGGCTGATTCTGTGGCCGCCACCAATCCGCCGCAACGGCGAGTATTACCGCCTGCTCAGCTACGGCCTGGTGCATGCGGACATGGGCCATCTTCTGTTCAACATGGTGACGCTGTTCTTCTTCGGTTCGGCGATGGCCAATCTTTACGGACGCTACCTTGGCCCACTCGGTTTCCTGTGGTTCTATGCGGGGGGTCTGCTGGTATCGATCCTGCCCTCGTACCTGCGCAACCGAGATAATGCCGATTATCGTAGTCTCGGTGCTTCCGGTGCGGTTTCTGCAGTGCTGTTCGCGTTCATCCTGTTGCAACCGTGGGCGACGATTATCGTGTTCGTCGTGCCTATGCCGGCAATTGTTTATGCGGTCCTCTATCTCGGCTATACGTTCTGGATGGATCGCCAGCGGCGCGACAACATCAATCACAGTGCGCATCTTTGGGGAGCGCTGTATGGCGTGGTATTCACGACCATCATGGAGCCGCGCGTAATCGGTGTTTTCCTTGAGCAGCTCGCACAGCCGCGATTCGGTATTTAGGCCGCTCCGGAAGCATACCCGGATATCTCCAAGGCGATAAGAAAGCCGCCGCAAAGTATTGGTTTTTATGGAAAGTAGCGGGAACTTAACAAACGCTTACTTTTCGCCAAAAATGCGTGTAGAGTTTCATTTACTGTGTTTGCCTGGGTGGGCCGCATTGGCTTGGGGTATTTCAATTGCGGCGTGAGGTGGTGGATGGATGGGGTTCCCGTCGTGCACCAGCCAGTATCCCGTGCAATCCGGTACGGCGGCGGAGGGTTCCGCAGTTTTGCAACGTCGTTTTGTAAAAATAAATATCTGTTTCAAGGAGTCGCAAGATGTCGGATCGTCAAACTGGTACAGTGAAGTGGTTCAACGAAGCCAAGGGTTTTGGCTTCATCACGCCGGAGAGTGGACCGGACCTTTTCGTGCATTTTCGCGCGATCCAGGGCGAGGGATTCAAGACGCTGCAGGAAGGCCAGCGCGTGAGCTTCATTGCCGTTCAGGGTCAGAAAGGCATGCAGGCGGACCAGGTACAGAGCCTGTAACGCCTCGTTGTTGCCGCAAGGGATCGTCGCATCCGGCTTGCCTGATCGTGGGTCCCGAATAACAGGAAACGCCGGGTGGATTTGTCCATCCGGCGTTTTTCCTTTCTGTCTCAGGGGCGGCATTCAAGACCCGAATGAGAACTACTTTGCGTTGACCCAACGCGTGTATTCCGCCTTGGAAATACGGCCGTTGCGGTTGGAGTCCGCATACTTGAAATCGTTTGCCAGTAGCGTGTATGCACTGGCTTCGGACGTGTCGATGGAGCCGTCGCGATTGGCATCCATTTGCTCCCATGCGGGGGGTGGCCCTGAATCATGTGCCGGCGGCTGGCCCCAATTGACGATCAACTGTCCATCGTTGGTCTGATACGTGGTCGTATTTTGCTGAGCCAGTGCAGCGCCTGAAGCGAGGCAGGCGCCAATGGCGAAGACAACGGAAATGGGTTTCATGGGTAAATTCTCACTCTCGGACGCCGCGGTGCATATGCGGCCAAGAGCCAACCCTAACGTGCGCGACCTAACCGCCGGCTGAAGCGGACTCGACGGTGGTGCTCAATGCGAGACGACGCGGGCTGGCACCCGTATACGCATACGCACCGTGCGAAGTCACGAGTGCCGATCCGCCCTGTCGGGCATGTCGTTCCAGCAGACGGTTGACGAGCTGGATGCCTTCAAGATCGAGATTTGCATAGGGTTCGTCGAGCAGCCAGAGGGCTGCGGGCGCGAGCAGTGCCCGTGCGAGTGCCGCGCGCTTGGTCTGGCCCGCGGACAGTTGCCGAACCGGTACATCCTCATAGCCGGCAAGGCCGACACCGGCCAGCGCACGCGCCGGTGTCATGCCGGAACGCAGGCCCGCCAGCCCGCACGCGAATGCAAGGTTTTGCATCACGGAAAGGTCGCCCTTGAGACCACTGCGGTGTCCAAGCAGCATTACTACGCGCGCGAGTTTCTCGCGCGTCAGACGCTCGCCATGCAGCAACAGTTCACCGGAACTTGCTGGAAGCAGTCCGGAAATCACCTTGAGCAGCGTCGTCTTGCCGGAGCCGTTGCTGCCTTCGACCATGACGACCTCACCTTCATGCAGGCAAAAATCCAGCGGGCCGAAAACCGGTTCGTCGTTGCGCATGAACGTGAGCGCGCGCGCTTCGAGCAATACGGCAGGCTCGGGAGTATCGTTTGGCATGGAATCCATCCTTAGCATCCTAGCCCGCATTGCCGTCGCTGGCATCAGCCCATTCGATTCGGTCGAATCCGTTCGGCTTGTCGAAGGTGAGCATTGCGTGCCAGTCAGTACGATATACGTGCAGGCGGGTCGCGCCCCCTCGGCAACCGATAACAATGGCGTTCTGGCCAAAATCAATCGCCAGTTTGTCCAGCTTCGGAAGCTGCACTCCAATGATGCAAACTCCCGGCTCGCGCCATCCGCCCCGTGAACCTGTGGCCGCAAGATACGTTATCGAACCATCACGCAACCGGGATACCAGTGCGCGGGTACGCCGACGGTTCTCGGCGGTCGCAAGGAGTTGCGAAGCCGGATTGCAGGCACTGAGGATGGCGAACGGTTGATCTTCCTCGAGTATCCGCTGAAGTACCGGCGGCGCTCGTTTGCCGATTTCGATAAAGATGCTGCCAGCGTGTGGAACGCGTACGCGATAGCGTGTTGCAAGGTAGGCGTTTAGTAGGCGTGTCGCCTCGGCTCCCGGTCGCTGAGTGCGCGTGCGGCTTGGCACATCAAGCAGCGGGCAGCAGCGCAAGCTGTTCGACAATCATTCGGTCGGTCGCGACAAGGTCGATATCCTCCAGCGCATGCTTGCCATTCGTTGCTGCACGAAGAATCGTCTCCTGGCCCGCGCCGCGCGCAAACGCTTCGGCATAGGGCATCCGCGTGAAGGTGACCATGGCATAGCGCGGCATGAAGCGCCCCGGGTGCCGGTCGGCCATGAGGCGCGCGAGTTCGCGCCGCAGCAGAAATTGCGGATCCGCGACGGAATCGCGCATCTCGGTGTAGTTCTCGATCGCCATGCGGATGATCGCTTCGGCGTTCGGTTTGCGACGGCGTTCGAATTCCGCGAACGTGGCGGCAAGGTCGGAACTGTCATGTTCCAGCAATTCGGCCAGTTCCACCGCGTCCTCGAACGCGCAATTCATGCCCTGGCCGTGGAACGGCACCATCGCATGCGCGGCATCGCCCAGCAGGACGGCCTGACCATCAATGTGCCAGCGATCCAAGTACAGCGTGGCCAGCAGGCTGATGGGGTTCTGCGCGAAGTCCGTATCAAAGTCGGGCATCAGGCGTAGCGCATCGCTGAATTCCGCGGCAAAGAACTCGCGACCACGCCTGACGCTGTCGATCGTCGCAAACGAGGGATGGCCTTCGTTGGGCAAGAACAGCGTGACCGTGAAGTTGCCTTGAGGGTTGGGCAGCGCGATACACATGTAGTTGCCGCGCGGCCAGACGTGCAGTGCATTCGGTTCGATGGCAAAGGGCGGTTCCGCGCCATTGGCGCACGCAATCTGCTCGATCGCCGCCGGCAATTGCGACAGCGGCGGTATCTCCAGCTCGCGGTAACTGTGGCCGAGCGACTCGATTCGCTCGCCAAGTGGTTGGTGCGTGTTCATTGCACGCCGCAACGCCGAACCCGCGCCGTCACAGCCCAGTGCAATCGCGACACGATGTCCGACGAGATCGCCCGTGGTTCCGTCGCGGAACGTGAGTTCCACGCATTCCCTGACTGCCGCCGGCTCGGCGGATGATGAAGTGCCGAACCGAGCAGCTTCGAGTTGTTGATCGAACCGCATTCGTGCACCGGCTGCCTCAGCGGCATTGATCAGCGCGACATTGAGTTCCCCGCGGCTGATCGACCAGATCACTTCCGAATCGTCGCGGCCGTAGCGCAACAGTTCCTGGTGGCCATCGCGGTGGTGCACCATGCGCCCGCGCATCATCACGGCGAGTTTCATGACCGGCTCGGCAAGACCGGCGAGGCGTATGCCATGCAGACCGCGTTCGGCGAGCGCGAGATTGATGGAACGCCCGCCGACATAGCCGGCCGTGCGCGGATCAGCGCGCTTGTCGAAGACGCTGACCGGAAACCCGCGCTGCGCGAGCAACGCGGCGAGCAGCGACCCGGCCAGTCCCGCACCGACGATGGTGATTTCTGGCTTCTTCATGCCGGCGACATTCCGGAATCAGGCTTGCCCGGGTAATTCAACGTGCGTCGCGCCACGCGGCGACGGCCATCACGAGGCGCAGACAATCCTCGTAGGTGGTGTACATCGGTACCGGTGCTGCGCGGATCACATCCGGCTCGCGCCAGTCCACGATGATGTCCTGTGCGTGCAGGCAATCGAACAGTGCCCGACCGGTATCTCGCGGCCCGTTGACGCGCAGCGAGAGTTGTGCGCCGCGCCGCTCGGTTTGCGGCGGCGTGATGATTTCCAGCACATCGCCGACCTCGCTGCGGATCAGCCACTCGAAATAGCCGGTCAGCGCGATCGACTTCTCGCGCAACCGATCGATGCCCGCGCGCCGGAAAATCTCCAGCGATACACGCAACGGCGACAACGCCAGAATCGGCGGATTGGACAACTGCCATCCGTCGGCACCCGGCATCGGCACGAATCCGGGTTCCATGCGAAAACGCGAAGACTGGTCGTGACCCCACCAGCCCGCCATGCGTGGCAGGTTGCTGTTGGCGTGACGCGCATGCACGAAGCATCCGGCCACCGCGCCAGGCCCGGCATTGAGGTACTTGTAGCTGCACCACACCGCAAAGTCGCAGCCGCTGTCATGCAGCGACAGATCGATGTTGCCGGTCGCGTGCGCGAGATCGAAGCCGATCAAGCAACCTTTCGCATGCGCCGCGCGCGTAATCGCGCCCAAGTCGAACGCCTGGCCGGTCAGGTACTGCACGCCAGGCAACACAATCAATGCGATGCGTGATGCGTGCTTATCGATGGCACGCACGATCGCGTCCGTCGAAAGTGTCCCGTTCGGCTCGTCGCCATCGAGTTCAATCAACGCGGTTGCCGGATCGTGACCATGCAGGCGAAGCTGACCCTCGACCGCGTAACGATCCGACGGAAATGCGCCTCGCTCGATGAGAATTGCGTGGCGAGGGGCGGTGGGCCGGTAGAAGCTCGCCATCATCAAATGCAGATTGACGCTCAGCGAGTTCATTGCGACAACTTCGACAGGTTCCGCGCCGACAACGGCGGCAAGATCGTCGCGCACCAGTTCGTGGTACGTCATCCAAGGACGGCGGCCGCGGAAATGCCCTTCAACCGCGAGATTCTGCCAGTCTTCCAGCTCTTCGATCAGCGCGGCGCTCGTTGCGCGCGGTTGGAGTCCGAGAGAATTACCGCAGAAATACGCCTGCTGACGCTCACGCCCCGCGGGAACGAGAAACTCGCTGCGAAATGCGGCCAGCGGATCGGCGATGTCGGCTGCACGCGCCCATTCACGGGTTCCCGCCCGCGAGATCTGCGTCATGGTTGGGCGTGGACCGAACTCACTGAAGCGAATACGTGGGCGCAGCCAGCGTCGAAGCTTGCGGCCTCCGCCGGTGAGCTGCTCGCGGTCAACGGCCGCTGGCAGCGCACTTGCACGCTGATGCTTCCAAGCAGCGTGAATCGATCCTCGACGGCATGACGGATCGATCCGTTTGCGATCGAATATCGAAACCGTGAATGCGCTTCGTCGCTGTCGTTCGTAGTCGCCGTAAAGCCCGGCTGTGCGCGCGCACGCTCCATTTCTTCCTGTACCGAAGAGGCGAAATCGGACGGACTCGCGAGCGTGCGCGTCTTGACCGTGACGGTGGCGATCGCGTCGCTGTCGCGTGGCGCCGCATTGGGCACATCGAATGCAATCGCCTGCGGGTCTGCGCCGCGCTTTTCCATGACGGCGACCCAGGTGGCCGGCGCCGTGAAATGTACCTGACCGTCATTGAGGCTGTAGTCGTTCTGACCAGTTTGGGCGAACGCCATGCCACTGGCGGCCAGAAGTATCCAAAGAAATCGCTTCATGTGTTCTGATCCGTTGGGGAGTTTATTGCGATACGGGTTGGGTAGCGGTCACAAAACGCGACAGCGGTAGATCCAGCCAGTCGAGCGCGCTGCCATGGTAGAGCCATTTCTGCTGTTCCTCGGAAAGCCCCAGCGCGGCAATGCCGGCGCCTGGCTCCTGCTCCCCGAGCGGGAACGGATAATCCGTACCCAGCATGACCTTGTCCGCGCCGGCGACGTCGAGCAGATAGCGCAGCGCGGCGTCGTCATGCACGCATGAATCAAACCACACGCGTCCGAAATACTCGCGCGGATTGCGCGAATTGTTGGTCGCGACCAGATCCGGGCGCATGCGGAATCCATGCTCTATGCGACCGATCGTGAACGGAAACGCACCGCCGCCATGTGCGAAACAGACGCGCAGTGCAGGCAGGCGTTCAAGCACGCCGCCAAAGATCAGGCTGCACGCCGCGCGGGATTGTTCTGCCGGCATGCCGACCAGCCACGGCAGCCAGTAATTGGGCATAGTCTCGCGACCCATCATGTCCCACGGGTGTACGAGGATCGCCGCGCCGAGATCCGCCGCCGCTTCGAAGAACGGAAACAGCTCGGGAGCATCGAGGTTCCAGTCGCCACAGTGCGAGCCGATCTGCACGCCCTGCAGGCCAAGTTCGTCGATGCAGCGCTCGAGTTCACGTATCGCGAGCGTCGGCGACTGCAGCGGAATCGTACCGATTCCCGCATAGTGGCGTGGATGATCGCGGCAGATGCCTGCGGTGTGATCGTTCAGGAAGCGGTGCAATTCCAGGGCCTGGTTGGACTTCGCCCAATAGGAAAACAGCACCGGCACCGTTGAAATGACCTGCGCCTGCACGCCATGGCTCGCATAATCATCCATGCGCGCTTGTGCATCGAATGCGGTTGCCCAGACTTCCCGGAAAAACTTGCCGTCCTTGTAGATGCGATGGCGACCCTCGGCTTTCACCATCACCGGAAAGCGATCATCGCCGTACTTCTTGGCAAGATCCGGCCACGTCTCGGGCAGGATATGGGCATGGGTGTCTATCTTGAACATGTCTGCCCAGTTTAGCAGCATGAGGTCGAAAACCGATCCATGGCCATCCGCTGACGTTCACGTTGCAGCGTGGTCCATCACCTTGCGGTTCGCATGGCGCATTCGTGCCGGGCCGGCGCGGCATCGCGCTGCAGGATGCGCGCGAGCGTGTCGACGCTGTCGGTGATGCGGTCGGATGCATCGGCGATCGCCGCGCCAACCGCGTATTGAGCGTCACTTTCCGGAATCCGCGCGAGCGCGGCTGCAAGTTTGCGTTCAATGCCGCGCAGCGTTTCGATCGGCCCGCAGGAATCTTGTCGAAGCAATTCCGCGAGAGCAGTCAGCTTCGTGGCGGCGGCATCTGCGAAAGCCAGCACGCGTTCGCGCTCCGGTGGTGGCGGAGCATCGCGCATAACCGCCTCGAGAGACATGCCTGCACGCGCAAAGCGGTTCGCATTGGCGAATACTGCGTCGGCCAGCGACACCAGCGCCTGGTCCGGACGCGGCTCGCTGCGCGTTCGTTCGATGGATGCAAGCGCATTGGCGCGCGCAGTGCGTACCGCGGTCCGGGCGCGACCCAGTGCTGCGGCATCGCCGCGCAGCAGCACCACGATGTAGTCACGATACATGTCGATCATGCGTGCGAGCGAAGCGCGCAAGCGATCGCGCTCCCAGGTTGGCCAGATCGCATAGATGATGAGCGCCAGTCCGCTGCCGAGCGCGGTCGCGAGCCCGCGAGAGAGCATGGTGTCATGCGGCGATTCACCGTAGAAGGACAGCAGGATAACGACGAGGCCGGTGAGCAGCGCAACGCCGATACCGTAATGCACGGTTGCCAGCAGCCGAAACCCGAAACACAGCAACGCAAGTATTGCGATGCGCTCCCAGTCACCACCGAACGCGTAATGCACCAGTGCGGTCGTCAACACAAGGCCGACCAGCGTCCCAGCGACGCGAAGCAGCCCGACCCGGTAGGTTGCGATGAAATCCGGTTTGAGAACGATCGCGACCGTCATCGGTATCCAGTAGCCATGCGGTAGTCCCGTGAGCCGCTCGCCCGCGATCGCGATGGCCAGCGCAATGCCGCAACGCAGCGCGTGACGGAAGGCGACCGACTTCAGATTCAGGTTGGCACGCAGGATCGCAAACGGATTGCGCGTCTGCAGCGCGGCCGGTAATCGTGCCTGCGCGGTTTCGGTGCGCAGTTCGCCGCGGCTGCCGGCGCGATCAGCATTGCGTACCAGCGCGCGCAAGGCGCCAGCCAATCCTTCGGCGCGAGCCAGTGCAATAGTTGCGCGATGCTGCGTGGCCGGATCATCGATTCGCTCGTACAGCGACTGCAGACTGGCGCGTGCCGAGTCGTAACCCTCGAGGCTGGCGCTGGCGGTGAGTGGACTGGTGCCGGTTTCGAGCGCGACTGCGACGGCATCGAGTGTGCGCGCAGCATATTCGCGCAGCCGCATCACGGTGCGCCGCGCCTCGTCGAGCACGAAAGTCTGCTCGAGATCGCCCAGTGCAAGCAGTTCCAGGCGTGTTTGTTCGGCCAGGTGCGCGAGGATGCGAAACGTCTCCATGACCGGTCCCTGTGAGCGGTCCCTGCCGTGCAGCATTTGCTCGATGTCGACCAGCGCATCGTTGACCGGCGGCGGCGAACTCGAATCGCTCACTTCGCGCGCACTCGATGCAAGTCCGCGACAGAGCGCGGCCAACGCTTGACGCTCTGGGTAGAAGCGTTGCAGCGGCCAAGCTGCAATGGCAAACAGCATCTGCAGCAGGCCACCGGAGAAGATCAACAGCGCAGCTGCTACGGCATTGGTCGATTCGCCGCGTCCCGACATGATAATCAGCAAGATCATGCTGGTTAGGCCCACACGACCCGCAGCCGGACCGATCGCCACCAGCATCCCGCCACCCACGCCCCAGATAAGTGCGGCACCAATCAGCAAGCCGAGGTTTCCACCGATCATGCCGCCGATGAATGCGGAAAGCCCGGCCGCCAGCGCGGTCAGCAGCATGCGCCGCATGCGCAGGCGGTAGCTGCCCGGTTGATCGGAAAACATCGTCGTCAACGCACCGGTGGAAATGCCGATGCCGGCAGCAATCTGACCGGTCGCCAAGCCGATCGCAAGTGGCAACACGACCGCTGCGGAATTGCGCAGCGCGACGCGTACCGGAACGTCGCGTGGTTTGAGTTTCAGCAGGGTTTGTAGCATGATCGATCGGGCTACCGAAGCCGATGCGCCAAGTAGCCAACTGCGGTCGGGTCGACGCCATTGCAACGCGCGATCAGAGCGCGGCTCTTCATGCAGCGCGGAAGGCAGGGATCATCGGCGTGATCAGCCGGACGGCGCTTTTTGCGGAACCGGCAGTACGTGACCGCAGGCATCACAGGTGCGGCTCTCCACTGAAGCGAAGAAGCGTTCGAACACCGGCGGGAAATCCTGCTCGATGCTGTGCAGCGTGAAGTACTCCTCGAACAACATGTGGTTGCAGCGCTCGCAGAACCACTGCAGGCCATCTTTCTCATGCGGTAGCCGTTTGCGTTCGATGACCAGCCCGATCGAATCGGGCATGCGCTGCGGCGAATGGGGCACGTGGGGGGGCAGGTAGAACACTTCTCCGGCGCGGATCGGAATGTCGCGCGCGCGGCCATCTTCCTGCACGCGCAGCACCATTTCGCCTTCGAGCTGATAAAAGAACTCGGGGCCTTCATCGAGGTGATAGTCACTACGCCGATTGGGTCCGCCGACGATCATGACGATGAAGTCGCCATCGACGATGCACTTGTTGCCGACCGGCGGCTTGAGCATGTGGCGATGTTCCTCGATCCAGGCTTGCAGGTTGAACGGTGGTGTCAGCATCGCTTGGTGCTCAGTAGTTCGGGTCGGATCGCCCGAGCATGGCTACGCATTTGAGTTCGATCGCAATCGGCGTCGGCAGCGCGGAGATACCGAGCGTGGTGCGACAAGGCGCAGTTTCCGGATCGTGGAAATATTCGGCGTACACGCGATTGTACGCGGCAAAGTCGCGCGTAATATCGGTCAGGAACACGGTGACGTCGACCAGATCCTCCCAGCGCGCGCCGCTTGCCACCAGCACCTTGCGCACGTTACGAAATACCTGATGGCATTGTGCGGTAATGTCGTAGCCGACCAGCGTGCCATTCGCATCGACGATGTTGCCGGGAATTGCATTGGTGCCGGCTTCGCGCGGCCGAAGATACAGATTGTGAACGCGTGCGGCCTTGATCGGATCGGCATGTACGAGCAGCATGCGGTCGGAGGGAATCGCGTCCCGACCTTCGCCGTCCGGCTGCGGTTCGAGCAGGCACGGAAAATTGCCATCGCAAACGCCCGTGTCCACTGCGTAGGGCACGCGCATGCCGCCGAGCGGGAGCCAGCTCGGACGTCCCTTGAAGTCGACACCCGGGGGCAGGAACACGCTCATGTCGTAGTAGTCCGCTTTCAGCGACCATGGTTTTCCGGCTTCATCCACGTAAACGGTGGCTTCGGTTGGATGGGTGGCGGTCACGACGGCGCGATAGATCGGGTGGTCATGTGCGATCGTGTCGTGTTCGATCATCATGGTCTGTTCCACCGTGAGCGGATCGATGCCGCTCAGCTTGTGGAAGTAATACGCCATCGATTTGCCATCGAGGTACTTGCCGGTTTCCTGGATGTGCGCGTACCCGGCATTCAGCACAAGACGCGCACCCGGGTTGTCACGGAACACGCGATCGTACAGATGCTTTGCCTGTTCCCGCTCACGTGCGTCGCCGCGCGGATTGTCGACTGCTTCATACGCGACCACCCGGTAGCCGAGGGCGAGCGCGGTGCGCACCATTTCGGCGTACACCGGCTCGTCGATGTAGAAGCCGCTTTCGACGGTCGGATAGCCGCGCTGGTTGAGATCCTTGTCGGTCTCGTAAAGTGTTTCCGCCGCAAACGTGTTGAAACCCTGGTCGCGAAGTTTCTTGAGCATGCCTACCGTCAATATGCGCGTCTGCACGATGTTGTGCGCTTCGTTGAAGAATATCGCGCGGCGCCCCTTGGCAAGCCGTGCAATCGCATCTACTGCTGACACCTGCCGATAGCGGTGGCCCTGCAACGGCGAAGGCGCGTCGTCACGCTCGGCGACCTGGCGGATCGCATAGGTCCGTCGCGCTGCGGAATACTCGCCGATGTAGGTCTGTATCCAGGAAAGGTATTGGCTGAACAGCACATGGAACGGCGCGCTGGTATCGGCGTTGTACTCGTAGACCATGAATTCGTACTGGGCGATCAGGCCGTTACGCTTCTGCGCCTCGGTGAAGATGCGTTCGGACTTCTCGAACGCCGCCAATTGCTGGCGCTGCCATTCGGCCGGATTCAGTTTTGGCACGAACCCGCCCTGGGCAAGTACGGTTCCAGCCATCAGGGCCAGGCCAACGCAAAGCAGGATTCTGGACATGGCACACCTCGTGGTTGCCTGATACCACTTTAGCAAACGGTCCTCAGATTTGGATGGCTGGTGCACGATTCTTGATTGCATCGGGGTAGCGGAGTTGCTGACGTCGGCTGTCCGGCATATCGAATTTCGTGGTGTCCGCTCTCGCGCGGATGAGGCCGCGACCGGTGCACTCAATCGCCAATGGCGATGCAGACGTTCTTCGCCTCGGTGAAGAAGCGCAGCGCATCGAATCCGCCTTCGCGGCCGACGCCGGAGCTCTTCGCGCCGCCGAACGGCGTGCGCAGGTCGCGCATCATCCAGCAGTTGATCCAGACGATGCCAAATTCGAGTTGCGCAGCGACACGGTGCGCGCGAGTCAGATCACTGGTCCACACCGATGCGGCAAGGCCGTATTGCGTGCCGTTTGCGATCGCCAGTGCCTCGGCTTCATTGTCGAACGGAATCAGGCTGACAACCGGCCCGAAGATTTCCTCCTGATTGGTCGCGCAATCTGCGGGAAGTCCCTCGATCACGGTCGGCTCCACGAACCATCCGTTCGCGCAGCGTCCTTTCACCTCGACGGCTTCGCCCCCGCACAGGACAGCGCCACCGTCCGCGCGCGCGCGCTCGATGCAGCCCATGACCTTGTCGAAGTGCGCCTTTGACACCAGTGCACCCAGATCGCTGGACGGTTGCAGGGGATCGCCGACCCGCAGTTGGCGCACGCGATCCAGATACAGCTCGCGAAAGTCATCATAAATGGAGCGCTGTACCAGCAACCGTGATCCGCACAGGCAAATTTCCCCCTGGTTGGCAAAACCCGAGCGCACGATCGTGTCGATGTTCGCATCGCTGGCATCGAAATCGGCAAATACGATGGCAGGATTCTTGCCGCCCATCTCCAGCGAAATCTTCTTGAACATCGGCGCCGCCACAGCCGCGATGGACGCGCCGGTGCGCGTGCTGCCGGTAAACGAGATCGCCTTGATGCCCGGATGCGCGACGATCGCCGCGCCGACACCTGCCCCGGAACCGTGGACGATGTTCAGCACGCCTGGCGGAAAGCCGGCCTCGATCGCAAGTTCGCCGAGACGTGCGGCAGTGCAGGGGGTCACTTCTGATGGCTTGGCGATCACGCAGTTACCCGCTGCAAGTGCGGGCGCGATCTTCCAGGTGAAGAGATACAACGGCAGGTTCCACGGACTGATGCAACCGACTACGCCCAGCGGTTCGCGCAGCGTGTAGTTCAGCGCGCGGCCATCCATTGCGTGCGATTCGCTGCCCCATTGGGTGATCGCCGCGGCAAAGAACCGCAGGTTGGCGACGGCGCGCGGAATATCGACTTTGCGCGCCAGCTTGCGTGGCTTGCCGGTGTCGCGCGATTCGAGTTCGGCCAGTGCTTCCAATTCGGCTTCGACGCGGTCGGCGAGCCGGTTCAGCAACGCCGCGCGCTGCTCCACCGGCATCGCTGCCCAGCTAGCATGCGCGCGCTGCGCGGCAGTGACCGCGAGGTCGACGTCATCGACAGATGAATCCGGACAGCGAGTGAATACTGCGCCGGTCGCCGGTTCGAAGACATCGAGATAATGCCCGTCGCCCGGCGCAATCGATCGACCGGCGATGAGGTTGGCAAGCGGCGGGAGCTGTGTCATCCGGCAAGCTTACCAGCGTCTGCCGAGGTTTTTTTCGCCATTTCAACCAAGCGGTCGTTGCGCTCGATATTTGCCTGCCGGTGATTGTTTGCGAATCCCGGCCTGGAGCGCCCGCTCGGTCATGGTTCGAAACCGTTGTCGAAGATGATGTCGCTGGTCAGGCGGGTGATGCCGAAGTCGGCGTCCGCACCATTCTGGAAACTGCGGGAGACCGTGCCGGCGAGGATCACACGATGGCCCTGCAACGCCATCGCATTGGCGAAATCGTTGTGAGTGGACGGCGGATCGTCGTAATCGAACGCGACGCTGGTCCTGCCGTCGATACCGAAACTGGGATCGGGCGTTCCATCGGAGCGTACCCTTAGCGCGGCGTAGTCGTAGTTGCCGCTTGCCGAGTTGTAGGCGAAGCCGCCGATCGTGAAGCGCGCTGCGTAAGGATGGCCGATGTGATTGAAGTTCTCGGCGACGATTGCACGGCCGATATCGCGACCGTTGGCGCCAAGATCGATACCCCAACTGCGAACGCCGAAACCCGGTGTCACGTTGCCGTACGCGTCGAGTTGCACTGCGGCGTAGTCGTAATCATTGCCGGTAAAGTGGCGGAATCCTGCGAGCGTATAAATCGGCAACAATGCGTCATAGCTAAGTGCCACGCTGAGCGCTCCGGACTCGAGACCTCCGATCGGTACCAGCACGCCGCCGAAGATGCCGAAGTTTCCGAAACTCGTATCCCTGGCGCCGCTGTCCGAGAAGCGCGCCGCTGCGAAGTCCAGCACGTTCCCGGAAGTCGTTGCCGAGCCAGCCAGCAGGATGTTGCCGTAGAAATCGATCGTGAGCGCATAGGCGCGGTCATCGTCGCCGTTGCCGTCGTCGAACGCGAAGGTGTTCTTGCCATCGCCGTCGAATGAGGTATCGAGCTGCCCATTGGTATTCAGTCGGATGACTGCGAAGTCGTGATCCGCACCGCTAAACGCCACCCAGCCGGCACCGACAATCTTGCCATCGGGCTGCAGGGCAATCGCTTGCAGTAAGTCATCACCAGAAACGAACGGAATCACTGCCCTGCCGAGGACGCCGAAACCCGGGTCGGCGTTGCCGCTGGCGTTGAGGCGATAGACCAGCATGTCCTTGTTCTGCCCCGCGTCCTGGGACCAGCCGCTGAGCAGGACCTTGCCGTCCGGCTGCAGCACGATGCCGGTCACGCCTTGGCTGTCGTTTGGACTGACCAGGACTTTCTGGCCGTCGGTGCCGAACGTCGTGTCCAGACCGTGACCGTCGGGCAGCATGCGTGCGACACCGATTGCCGTTACAGGGCCTGAGCCGTTGTCGTAATCGATATTGCCGGCGACGACGATCTTGCCGTCGCGCTGCACCGCCACCGCGTAGGCATCGTCGAAGTCGTTGCCGCCGTCATCGAAATTGATGAACGCTTTGCCAGGAGTACTGGCAGAGCCGAACGCGGTGTCGAGTTGGCCGTCGACACCGGCATGGGCTGTGGTCACGCCGACGAAGGTCAATAACGCAGCGACTGCGGCGTGACGGATGAAGCGTGAGTAACTGCACATGAGATGCCTTCCTTCTTGCGAGCTGTTGTTCCAGTGTCGATGCAGGGACATTACGGATTGGGTACGGATTGCATGACAGCAGGTGCCGTCGGATAAGCGGTGTACCGGGCCCGATTCTCCCGAAAAGCCGACGCAAGTGAGGTCACGCCATTCGCCGTCAAGCTTGGAACAGGGCAGGTTTTCACGCAGCCAGTGGTTGTCAGATCGCCGCGCACACTGCTTTTCCTTCTCGCGCTTCGCAGGGGAAGAAACAGCGAAGACCTCGCGCCTCGGACAGCATTTGCTACACGGCGCATGATTGAGTGCGTGGGGGATTACGTTATGTTTGGTGCGAGCGCACGAGGGCGCGGTGCAGCACTTCGGTGTCGGCGCTGGGAGCCACGCCTAGTGCCCGTTCAAGGGCGTCGGTACAACGGCGGTAAATGGCAAGCCCCTCAGCGTGGCGGCCGCTGTGCAGATGACAGCGCATCAGGCCGCGGTAACATTGCTCAGCCAACTCGTCAAGTTCCAGGCCATGTTCGTAGCAGGCGACGGCGCTGGCATGATTGCCGCGCTGGTGCAATGCGTCGGCCGTTACGATGAAGGCACGCAACAAACGGTTGCGCAAATGTTCGCGTGCCGGTAATGCCCACGCTTCCTGGACACCGTTGAGAAACGGCCCGCGGTAGAGGGCCCATGCCGATTGCAGTGCTGTGTGGGCGCCTTCGGCGTCATCGGATACGCAGCTTTCGGCTCGGTCCAGATCGCGCTCGCAGGCCCACAAGTCCACGCGACATCGTGCTGGATCGAGGCTCAACATCCCTTGCTGGCGCTGCACGACCTCAGCGCTGATCAATCGGCGTAGACGGTGCAGCGTGGTGGCGAGCGCCTGCTGCGCCGCATCGCCCTCGGCGGCTGGCCACAGCGCGTCGGCCAACCGGGTCTCGGGTACATCGTGTCCGCCCAGGGCGATGAGCGCCTTGAGCAGGGCCAGCGGTCGCTTCTGACTCTTGCCCTCGAAGCGCAGCGGTACGCCATCGACCCGCAATTCGAAATGCCCCAATGTGTCGATGTCGAGCGGCCACGGCCAATTGTCGAGATGCAGCGGGGGTTCGCGCGGAACCAGGTGGCGCAGTCGGACCAGTCGGCGCACGAATTCGGCTTCTATGCCGTGCTCCAGCGCTCGCACGCAAAGTTCCGCCATGACTGCATCGCGCGCCCAGTTCGAGTAAATAATGTTGTTGCGACGCGCGAACTGCATCAATTTGCGCAACTCGGTCAAGCCGACGGTGGTCCCGGTTGCGTTGAAAGCCAGCTCGGCGCGGGCGAGGAGTACAGCGTAGGCAATGGTGTTGCCGGCTTCGCCATCGACCCGGGTTTCGGCTTTGCGCAGCAGCCGACGTGCGCTGCCCATGTCGCCGTTGGCGGCACGAGCGCGGGCAACGGCGACCAGACCCAAACCTTCTGCCCAGGGGTCGCCGGCTGAGTGCGCGTACTGCCAGATGGCTTCGGCCTGCACGTTCATGGCTGCCGCGTCGTTGTGCCGCAAGGCCAGGATGAAGCGCTGAAAATGATAATGCGACGCGTCGAGATACTGCCCGGGCTGGAGCGCGGTGGCCATGCGTTCCAGAAAGCCTTCAGCCTGGGCTTCGTCGCCGGCAAAGATGGCGCCCCACGAACATTGCGCCAACAGCAGGAAGTCCCACAGGTGAATGCCGCTGCCGGCGGCGATGTCCAGCCCGCGTTGCGCGCTCTCGATGCAGCCCGTGAAGTCCAGTGAGGCCCAGCGATGGATCGCTGCAGCGCCACTCCAGACGATGTGCTGCAGCGGATTGGTGCGGGCGTCCTTGTGGGCCGGTTCGATGGCGTCGACTATGGCACTCGCACGTGCGTTTTCGCCTGTCCACCAGGCGTAGTACGCCACCAGATGGGCGGCGAGGCCAAGTTTCAGCAGATCGTCGCGGATGTGCATCATCAGCCGTTCGGCGCGCGTGATCCATGGCCTCAAGGCCGGACTGCCGGGTTGACGTGCCATGAACGATGAGAACATGGCTGCGGTGAGGCGAGCCTCGAGAGTCGGGTTTTCAAGTGCGTGTGGATTTTCCGACAATAAGCCTTCGATTCTTCTCATCCACACATCCAGCGGATGAAAATCGCCGCGTTCGTGGAAATAGCTTTCCAGTACTGCGGTACAGGTGAACAATTCCCCCTCGCGATCGCCTGCCGCGTTGAACAGTCGCGCCGCGCGGGCAAAAAGCTCGCGTGCGTGTACTAGGTTGAACGGCAATCGGCAGTTTGCCTGCCAGTAGATCAGCCAGGGTCGGGTTGCGATTTCGCATTCGGGCATGACCGCCAATGCGGATTCGACAATTTGCTCACGGCCTTTGGATAGCCACACAGGAGCGTGTTTCTCGATCAGTCCGGCTACTTTCTGCCAGTCGCCCAGTTCGAGCAGCAAATCGAGCGCGTCCTCGTATTGATCCTCCGCGATCAGCAGTTGTGCGGCGCGCTGGCGCACGTGGTCCAGCCGAGCGGCCGGCCATTCCTTGCGAGCTCGCTGCAACAGGCAGTCGCGGAGCAGCGGGTGATACTCGTACACAGTTTCGTCGCCGCCGGTTTCGTTGATGAAGTAATTGCGCCGGCACAGGGCGGCAACTCGCTCGGCTGCCTGTGCATCCTCACACAAGGCATTCAGAAGCCGGGCCGGTACGCGCGGCAGCCAGGCGCTTTGCAACAAGGTGCCCAGGGTCGCCGGGTCCAGTTCGGAGAGAACCTCGGCATTAAAGTACTGCGACAAGCGTCCGCTGACCGCGGCGGTCATCTGGCCCTGGGTCCCGGTTTGCTCCAGCAGCAGGGTGAAGCCGGCGGCCCAACCTCGCGTCTGTCGGTGAATGGCCTCCACACGCTCCGGCGCGATGCGTCTTCCGAAGCGCAGGTGGGCGATGTGGCTGGCCTCGTTGGCGTCGAGTGCCAGCGCGGCATCGTCGAATACGCACAAGGATTCGCTGGCACGCAAGCGCGCGAAAGCCGCACCTGGTGCGCGGCGGCTGGTCAGAACGATGCGCATGGACTCCGGCGCCTGCTCCAGCCCCGTTGCCAGCAGTCTCGCGGTGGTGGAATTCTCGCCCAGCTCCTGGCAGTTGTCGAACACCAGGATGCTGCCGGGCTTGAAACATGCGAAGAAACGCTCGAAGAAGTTGCGTGCATAAGTATCAAGACTCGCCAGGTATTCGAGCGTCAGATGCGGCAGGTCCTGTGCCCTCCGCGGTGCATTCCGCAATGCACCGAGGCGCAGATAGTGGAACAGCGCGCCCGGATCGCGGTCGCGGCTGTCGACCCGATACCACAGACACGGAAGTTTGCGACTTTCGATCCAGGTGCTGACGATCGCGGTTTTACCGCTGCCCGGCCCGGCGCCGATCCACACCGCCGAATGCTCCAGCGTTTCGTTCAATTCACGAAATAGACGCCCGCGCTGATGGGCTCGGTGTAGCCGCGGTCGCGTCAGCTTGGGTAGCAGCCAAACGGATTCATTGTTCGCGGCTTCAGGATTGCCGGTTTTCGTACTCGGGTCGTTCATGGTGAATAGGCGTTCGGGATTGAATATCCGGATTTCCCGCGAATACCGGGTTCCGTTGCCCAAGCCGCACAACATTGGCCTGTCCACCCAAAAACGCAGCTACCTCAAGCGACAGGGTACGCCCGCCATCCACCAGAACCCAGACGCGGTTCACACAGCGGCGGCCCGACTGGCGAGCAATCCGATGTTGTCTATCTCTCCGGGTTCGGCACAGTGCCCGGCAGACATGCCCGTCAGCATGTCCGTGGCGACTTCTTCCTGCGTCAAATTTCGAGTGAGCGTGCAGGTATGAGTGACTTGTCGCCAGCGCGCGATTTGAGTTTCGACTCCGACGCGATCTGCGAGCCGCGAAGGGTCAGTAAGGTTTCTGGCCGATGTAGTTGCCGGGCGGCGAGTAGTTGCACACGACCAGCGTCCAGTCCGGAAAGGAGGAGCCCCACGGTGAATTGACGCTGCAGTTGGCCAATCCGCAGCCAAGCTGGCTGGTGTTGCGCCACACCATCTGTGTGTAATGCCCGCACATCTCATCGTTCGCACAGGTGTTGGTGGCGTAGTCGTAATAGGCAAACTCGCTGGCCCAGCTGCTCGCGGCGCTGGTGTACGCCGCTGTGGTTGGTGGAGTGATGGCGTACAGGTTTTCCCCGAGCCCGGGTGCATTGCTGTGCGCATAGGCGCACTGGTTCGCGTAGTTCTGTGCCGTCTTCGCGACGCTCGCGTTCCAGCTCAGCGTGGAGAGCGCCGGGTGCGCCGCAGGCGACACTGTGCTGCGCGCGCAGTTGTGCAGTTTGATATTTGCCTGCCACTGCGCCGGTGCGCTCGAAGTCTCGCCATCGAATCCATCAATGAACAGACAATCAAGGAACGCGGCGTGCGCTGACACGCCATACAGGCAGAGCATCGTGAGCAGGCAGAGTCTGATCTTCATGGTGATGGCTTCCTCGAGGAGGCGGGATTCGCCGGTTGCGGCCGTGCGGGAAACACGTTGCTCCATCCGGTTTTCGTGGCACGAATCATCGGCGTCGCTGGCTGAATCACGGCTCTCCCGGCAAGAACCTTGCGGCAACGATCGCGTCAGCGGCCTGTTCCACCTGATCGCGTGTCGTGTCCGGAGCTTTCCACCTAACGAAATCAGGTGCGCTCATGGGATGGTCGCAGACCAGGAAACAGAGGCGCGCGGCAAACGGCGAGTACGCATCGCATATATCGAAAACTCGGCAGGACGCGATGACGTTGGCGGCGCTCCATGCCCACCCACCACGCTGAAGATCCTGCGGATAACCGTATCTGCGCAGCGCGGGAGCCAGCACGCCAGCTTCCTCAAATAGGTCGAGTGTAGAAGTAAGCTCGTACAACCCGTCCGCAGACTTGATCTTTCCCACGACAAAGCTGCTTCTCTCCTTGTCGGAGACATCCGCGCCATCATCGCTTTGCAGCAGATCGATAAACACGATTGAATCCTGAAACGGGCGAGAATTGTTGGCGAAGAATTGCCATGGATCGTAGGCCGCGATCGCCTTCAGATCGAAAGGGGGAATCTGCCAGTCCCTGCTGCACAGGATGGCCAGAGTCTGCTCGGTCGTGGCTACAACAGGGGAATCGACGCCGTGCGTCAATTTCTCGGCACCAAGTTTAATGACGCGGAATCTGCGTTTTCCATCCCGGGTTGAGATGACGCGGAGTGCGGCTGCAAGGATCCTGCCTGAGCTATCGGCGGCTGAGGGCGCGCACTACGTTCCGACGACGTGTTGATTGCGAGACCCAGCAAAACCGCTGCAACGACGATCAGCAGTGCGTACAAACCCAGCCGTTTGATTGCGCGGCGATTCACCAGTAAGGAATCCTGCAGTCGACAACCGTCCCTACAGTGACAGCGTACGCCCGCCATCCACCGGTACGTTGATACCGTTCACATAAGCGGCGGCTGGCGAGGCGAGGAATGCGATGACGTTGGCGATTTCCTCGGGTTCGCCACTTCCTGCTCATCCTTGCCGCTGGTCTGCGAGCGGGTGGCGAGAATCTGCTCAAGGCGTCGGGTATTGGTGTAGCCGGGCAGCACATTGTTGACAGTGATGCCGTAGCCACCGAGTTCGGTCGCCAGCGTTTTGGCCCAGCTCGCGACCGCGCCGCGGATGGTGTTGGATACGCCGAGGTTGCGGATCGGTTCCTTCACGGACGTCGAGATCACGTTGATGATGCGCCCGTATCCGGCTCCCTGCATGCCGGGCAGCACCGCCTGCAGCAGTGTCTGATTGGCGATCAGGTGC
>CAJDWV010000024.1_pt1 | contig 29763 bp, 28 predicted proteins | sample 7391731 | NCBI WGS metagenome assembly CAJDWV01 (sample SAMEA7055746, study PRJEB34461) | soil metagenome | biome: terrestrial ecosystem; feature: Peninsula; material: soil | place: Antarctica | collected 2016
AGTATCGTCACTTCCACGATGTTGTCGACCACTTTCCCCGGTTTTTGCAACACGGTCAAATTTGCCCGAACTGCTTTTCCCGCTAACCGCTTACTGCTCACCGCCAAAGGTTCCCACACTAGCGGGAACCTTTGGCACACTGCTGCATCCGATGGGTTGTAGAGGGGGAGAATCATGCATCAATCCAACCTGGCACCCGATTTTTCAAACCTGACCGACGCCGAGCTTGTCGGTCAGGTTCTGTCCGGATTTCCAGAGGCCTTCCGGCACCTCATGCAGCGCAGCAACCAGCGCCTGTTCCGCATGGCACGCGGCGTGCTTGACGATGACGACGAGGCCGAAGATGTGGTGCAGGAATCCTGGCTGCATATCTACGCCAAGCTCGACACGTTTCGAGGCGAATCCAGCGCACTGACCTGGATGACCCGCATTGTCCTCAACGAGGCCTATGGGCGCCTGCGCCATCGCCGACCGACGACCGATGTCGAGCAACTGGATATTGCCCCGACAGGGAGTGCAAGAGTGATCCCGTTTCCAAACAAGTTCGGTACCGAAAATCCGGCCGCCACAGCCAGCCGCGCCCAAATACGTCAGTTGCTCGAACACGCGGTTGCCAGCCTTCCGGAACCGTTTCGGCTTGTTTTCATCCTGCGCGATATCGAGGAGTGCACCACCGAGGAGACGGCGCAGACTCTCGGAATCCGTTCGGAAACCGTCAAGACACGCCTGCACCGCGCGCGAAGACTATTGCGCGCCGCCTTGCAAGACACAGTAAGCACAACCCTGTGCGAAGCATTCCCGTTCCTTGGCGCGCGCTGCGCACGCATGACCGATGCCGTGATGAAAATACTGGCGACGCCGTCATCCCCGATAAACGGCAACAAGAACTGACGACGGCGCTCTGTCGTATTGGCATTACCCAACCTGGAGATCACCTCATGCTCATGTATGCAATCATCCTCTTCGCCATTGGCGCTGTCGGCGGCCTGATCCTGGCCTCCAGCGTGTTACGCGGAAAGTTCGCCCCCTGGGCGCTTTCGCTGGTGCATGCCCTGCTCGGCGCAGCGGGACTCGTCGTCCTGATCGTCATGATTCTGCAAGGCTCGACGAGCAGTCGTCTGACTGCAGCCCTGGCCTTGCTTGTCGTCGCTGCGCTCGGTGGATTCTTTCTTGCCTCGTTCCATATGCGCCAGAAGATTCCGGCCAAAGGGCTGGTCATCGGACATGCGGGTGTTGCGGTAGTCGGATTCCTCACCCTGCTCAGCCTGCTGCTTAATTGACGTGCGCCATCCATTGCATCCCGCGTTGGTACATTTCCCGATTGCATGCTGGTCATTGGCCAGCGCGGCGGATCTGGCCAGTTTGTATTTGGGTCAGCCCGCCTGGTGGCTGGCGGGCGTGCTGATGACGATCGGTCTGGTCACTGCCATTCCGGCCATGATCGCGGGCTTCATGGAGCTGATGCGCCTGCCTGATGACAGCGTGGCGATCAAGGACGTCAATCGGCACATGTACATGGTCATGGCGGCTTTCTCGCTGTATCTGGTCAGTTTGTTGATGCGCGTGGATGCGATGACTTTGCAAGCGCCGGGCATCCTGGCGATCGCGCTGAGCCTGGCCGGATTTGTTTGCCTCGGTATCGCTGGCTGGCTGGGCGGAAAACTGGTTTACGGACACCGCCTCGGTGCGGACTGAATAGAGAAGCGAAATGCGATTGACTGCTCCATCCACTGCACCAAAGCTGGAAATGACTGATATCTACGACCAACCGGTCGCGATTGGCAGTGGCCAGCGTCGAACCTTGCTGTGTTTTTTCCGCGATGCGGCGTGCCCATTCTGCAACTTCCGCATCTATGAGCTGACCAGTCACCACGAAGGCCTGGCCAAACTGGGCCTCGACATCGTTGCTGTTTTCAGCTCCAGCACGGAAGACGTGAAGCGCTTTGTGGCACGACAACCACGCCCGTTCAGGGTGGTAGCCGACCCAAGCTCAACGGCTCACAACCTCTACGGTATCGAACGCTCGTTCTGGCGCAAGCTCAAAGGCATCGTGACGCGCGTCCCAACCTTGCTCAAAGGCATGCGTATCGTCGGGCTGGCCGGACTCAATACCAGCAACCTGATGCCGGCAGACTTTCTGATCGACGAAGAAGGCAGGATTGTCGAGGCTTACTATGGAGACGATGCCGGTGACCATATTCCCTTCGAACGCGTCGAACTGTTCATCGCCCGCGGCCTGATGAAGCGGCAACAGCCATAGCTTGGTATCCAAACGGCGACCATCACGAACTGACGCTCCGCCAGCACTTTTCGCTCGCGCTCTTCGTAGGAGCGAGCTTTAGCTGCGATGCTTCTCGGCATCTGACAACGCATCAGGACCGTAGGGAATTCCCCTTCGGTGCCGCTGAAGCCTGCTCCCATGCAGACAAGCTCAAGGGCGGGTTCCGCCCTACGCCAGCCAAGGCTGTCAGCCTTGGCTAGTTGAATCCACGCTCCGACTTGATCCGCTCGTAAGCTGCATTGATCTCACGAGCGCGGGATTCGGCGCGCTGCTTGAGCTCATCCGGAACGTTGCCAAGTTTGTCCGGATGATGCTGGCTCATGAGTTTGCGGTAAGCGCGTTTGATGTCGCGCGGATCGGCTTCATGGGTGATGCCGAGCACAACATACGGATCCACCGCCGACACCGTGTTGCGCGGGCGTTGTTGCTGACCGGACCAGTTACCTTGTGGACCCTGATACTGGTACTGGTAGCGGGTGCCGTAGCCTTTCATCGCAGTGAGCGCGGCGAGCTCGGCATCGCTGACACCGAGTGCTGCGCAGAGCTGACGCACCATACCGAGCTTGTTGGCGACCAGGGTGCCTTCGGCGTAGACCAGATCGAGCAGCATATCGAGCAGCAGGAAAGCCAGATCGCGCCGGCCATGGGTCCAGGCGCGCAGATTGATGACCGCCAGGTGCGCATCAAACTCGGGCGCCTTGCCGATATTGAATTGTTCGATCGCCATGCGGCGCAAATCAGCATCAAGGCGCAGACGATTCATCAGGGCCTCGGCGGCACGGATCTCGACTTCCGATACGCGTCCATCCGATTTTGCCAAAGCGCCGGCGAAGGCGAACAGCGGCTCGATGAACGAGGTTGCATGCGCCGGACGTCGTGACTGTGCCGTACTGAGATCGAACATGTGGCCGACAAAGGTGCCGACCAGCATGCCAAAGAAGTTGCGAAACACGAGCAGTCCAAGAATGGCGCCAACGATCTTGCCGATGAAACTCATGAGCGAGCGTGTCCTCGCCGGCGTGACTCCGGCATTGCTTGAGCGACACTGCAGGTGGTGGCAGATGTCGCAGGCGCCGTGACATTCAGGCTGAATCCGAAACTGCGTGTGATGCAGCCGGATTGTCTGGAATGAAGCATGTAGTGAACCTGACACCAAGAGGGCCGATGATTTTACACGGCTGGCGGGCTGGTCTGTGCCAGCTTGCGGTTAAACTGCGCGTTGGCTGGTGTTCTGGAACTCGTCCTGTGCCCTCTACCCTGCTTCACTCCGACCTTCCCGGCCTCGATCTGATCCATCGTGGCAAGGTGCGCGATGTCTATGCGCTACCCGGCAACGAGTTGCTGATCGTCGCCACTGATCGCCTCAGCGCGTTCGATGTCGTCTTGCCTGACCCGGTACCGGGCAAGGGCGAGATGCTGACCCGGATGTCGAATTTCTGGTTCGCCAAAACGGCGCATCTGATGCCCAATCATCTGATCGCGCGGCCGATTGCAGAGGTGCTCCCGGTCGGCGTCGATGTTGCGCTGTATGCGCAGCGCAGCGTGATCAGCAAACGGCTCAAGCCGGTACCGTTCGAGGCAATTGCGCGCGGCTACCTGATCGGATCGGGCTGGAAGGATTATCAGACGACCGGATCGCTGTGCGGGATCGCCCTGCCCGCTGGCCTGCGTCAGGCCGAGAAGCTACCCGAACCGATCTTCACGCCATCGACCAAGGCGGCGGTTGGTGGGCATGACGAGAATATTGCGTTTGAAGAAGTCGTCGCCCAGGTTGGCCGCGAACTGGCCGAACAAGTCCGCGATGCAACTCTTGCGATCTATGCGTTCGCTGCCGCCTATGCGGCCACGCGCGGTATCCTTATCGCCGACACCAAGCTTGAATTCGGGACCGATGCGGAGGGCAAGTTGTATGTGATGGATGAGATGCTGACGCCGGATTCCTCGCGCTTCTGGCCTGCCGATGAGTACCGCGTCGGTATCAGTCCTCCGAGCTATGACAAGCAGTTCGTGCGTGATTATCTCGAGACGCTGGGCTGGAACAAGCAGGCACCGGGGCCCTCGATCCCGTCGGGCATCATTGAGGCCACGGCAGCGAAATACGCCGAAGCGCTCGACCGCTTGGCCGGCATTCGTCTCGAATGAGCCGGTATATCCGCGACCCGTTTTCGTTGATTCAATCGGAGATGTCCTGATGCGTTCGCTTGACGATTGGCTGGTAAGCTACAGTCAGGATCACCGCAATCCCTTCAACCGCATCATTCACTGGATTTGTGTGCCGGCGATCCTGTGGGCGGTGATGGCGGCACTGTGGACGATCCCGGTACCCGCGTCGATGGGTCGTCCAGGTTTCTGGTGCGGCATGGCGATGATCGCCGCCTTTGCGTTTTATTGGCGCCAGTCCCGTCCGATCGGCTTCGCCATGTTGGTCGTTTTCGTCGTATTCGGCCTGCTTACCGAGTGGTTGTTTCGCAGCATCGGGCCAAACCCGCTGCTGTGGAGCGCCGTGAGCGTGTTTTTGATTGCCTGGATCGGCCAGTTCATCGGACATCTGATCGAAGGCGCACGTCCGTCGTTCTTCACCACTTTTGCCTACGTGCTGATTGGCCCGGCCTGGTTGGCCAACACGCTTATGCGACGCTTGAAAATTCACTATTGATGTCCGCAGCGCGGGCGTTCACCAGACAAGAGGCGAGATCGCGTGCACAAGCATCATCATGAGATCCACCGCACGGATCGGATCAGTTGGCTACGTGCAGCCGTGCTCGGTGCAAACGACGGCATTGTTTCAACAGCGAGCCTGCTCGTCGGCATCGCTGCCGCCAACATGGATCAATCGAGCATCGTGATCGCCGGCGTCGCTGCGCTGGTCGGCGGTGCCATGTCGATGGGGGCGGGCGAGTACATCTCGGTCAGTTCGCAGGCGGATACCGAGGCTGCTGATATCGCCGTCGAACGCGAGGAGCTGGAACTCCATCCGCACCATGAGTTGAAAGAGTTGGCAGGGATCTACGTAAAGCGCGGACTTGATGCAGAACTTGCCATGCAGGTTGCCGAGCAGTTGACCGAGCACGATGCGTTAGGTGCGCATGCGCGTGACGAACTCGGCATCACCCACGAGATGCGCGCACGGCCTCTGCTCGCAGCGGTGACATCGACGCTGGCATTTTCGATCGGTGCCGCCCTACCCTTGCTCAGCGCCGTGATCGCACCCGCGAGTCATCGCGTGTCGACGATCATGCTGTCTTCACTGGTCTTTCTGGCGGTACTCGGAGCCGCTGCAGCACGTGCCGGCGGAGCGCCGATATTCCGTGGTGCGCTACGCGTCGTGTTCTGGAGCGCACTGGCAATGGGTGTCACCGCCGTCGTCGGCCACTGGTTTGGCGGCATGGCCAGTTGATTGTTCGATCTCCGCGATTTGCGCCTTGGGCTCGGGCTGAGGTCTACGGGTTTCCACATCATCAAATCAATAACGATTTAGAGACCGAGGAGTTTTCTCGTCCGACCAAGCGGATTCTCTGACCGACTGTACTCTAGCCCGGACTATTCATGAAATACACGGGCTAGCGTTCTGGATGCCGAACAAGACGAAATGGAAACATCGCCTGCGCCTTCCCAAACAACCAGGACACTTTGGCCCGGCATGAGATAGGTTCTTTCTGATTCCTTGAACGAGCGAGCATCAAGCGGATCATCGTAATACGCGTCCGTGTAGATAGCGTGCACCCGACTCGCATCACCCTTTAGTTGCTCTCGCACAACAAACGAATGCTCGATTCGATAGGGCCGTTTGTCTTTGAGTTCGTCAATTGGGGTAGCGAGTAGTGATTGCGTGATAGTAGCCACGAACACAACTTGTGCTCGTGCAATCTCATCCGAAAGCGGTGTAACCACGCAACTCGCGTCAGCTGTGGCGCATGAAGCAAGTATTGCTATTGCGAGAAAGAGTATTTTCATCGGATTTAATTATACCTTGCAAAACGTCCTGTGACCCTTTGACGATTTATGTCGTTGCCTTGAGCGTTTCGCCTTCTATTCATCATCGACTTGCTCCTATTTTGTTCATCTTGCTTTCAGTTGGGCGTAATGATTGAGTCGATCAGGCCGGCTCGAACCAGCGAACGGCCGGTGTTCGGCTGCAATTGCAGACCGGCCGACAACAAGCAAGGGCACGGATGGACTAGCCAGTGGCGAGCCGAAAATCCCTTTGCTTGCATGAGGGTATTCCAGCAAGGAAAGGGGACGTCTTTTCAGCAGGCATTTCAGGCTTGCGTGACTTTTTCCATGGGCCGCAGGATCCAGCGGCACAGCGCTGGCAGAAAGACGATGGCGGCGATCATGTTGACCACGAACATGAAGGTCAGCATGACGCCCATGTCGGCCTGGAACTTCAGATCGGAGAATACCCAGGTGCCGACACCGACCGCCAGGGTCAGCGCGGTGTAGAAGATCGCGATACCGGTGGTTTTGAGCGCGCCGAAATAGGCTTCGGTCAGCGGCTTGCCGGCGAGTAGCGATTCGCGCATGCGGGCGAAGATGTAGATCGCGTAATCGACACCAATACCAACACCAAGGGCGACCACGGTCAGGGTGTTGATTTTCATGCCGATATCGAGATAGACCATCAGTGCGTGGCCGAGCTCAGTGACCAGCACCAGCGGCAAAGTTATGCACAGGGCCGCGCGCGGACTGCGGAAGCTGAGCAGGCACATGATGAAAACGGCGGCGTAAAGCATATACAAGATCAGCCGTTTGACCTCTCGCACTTCATCGTTGATGGCGGCCATGACGCCGACGTTGCCGGTGGCCAGACGCAGGTTGACCTGATTCAGATCAGCCTCATCGACCTCGCCGCTGGCGGCCTCTTCGGCGAGTTCTTCGCGCAGGTTGGCCTTGGCACCGGCCCAGGCGTTGTTGTCCTCGCGGAATTGCTTGATCGAGCCGATGACCCGGTCGATCGTGGTCGCCCGATGGTCAGTCAGGAAAGCCATGATCGGTATCGCACTGCAATCAGCATTGAGCAGGCCACTGTCGGTCTCGAAACCCTGGGTGGCGAGACGCAAGGTATCGGCATCGCGCGGCAGCACGCGCCAATGCACATTGCCTTCGTTCCAGCCCGCGTTGACGACCTTCGCTGCCATTGGCAGCGTCATCACCTGGGCCACGCCTTCGACATTGCTCAGATGCCAGGCGAAGCGGTCGATCAGCTCCATGACTGGATAGTGGTTGGTACAGGCGGACGGTGGGCCTTCGGCAATGACGTTGAGAATATCGACACCGAGTGCGAATTTGTCACTGATCAGCACCGCATCCTGGTTGTAGCGAGCTTCCGGGCGGAGTTCGGCGACGCCCATTTGCGCATCACCAATCATCACCTGCTCGCCGTACCGTTCGGCGGTAAACCACATGAGGATACCGATGACCAGGATGATCGCAGCTGGAACCGGTTTACTGAACTTGGCCAGCACGGTCCAGATCTTGTCGAACTGGGTCAACTGGCGCAGACGATAAGCGCGTTTGCGCGGCAGGTTGCGCAGACGCGTGTAGGACAGCAGGATCGGCAACAGCACGAGATCAGTGAAGATGGTCAGAGCGACGCCGATGGTGGCGGTGATAGCCAGCTCGAAGATGATCCGAATCGGGATCAGCAGGATTGCGGCAAATCCGATGCAGCCGGCGATCAGGGCAACCGACCCGGGTATGAGCAAGGCGCGGAACGCATCGCGTGCTGCGGTTTCCGGATCAAGGCCGGTGAGCTTGCTCAATTCCTCAGGGGTGCCTTCTTCGAGCCCACCAAAGAAAATCTCGCCGCGGAAGCGGTTGATCATTTGTTCGCCGTGACTGACGGCGATGGCAAATATCAGGAACGGCGTCAGCATGTTCATCGGATCGATGCCGAAGCCGAGCAGGCGCAGCGCGCCAAGCATCCAGACCACGGAAATCAATGCGCAGAACACGGTCAGCGAAGCAAGCTTGACCGATGACGAATAGATGAACAAAAGCAGCCATGTGAACGCGATGGTCAGGCCAAAGAACCAGATCACCGACTCTGCACCAGCGGTGATGTCGCCGACCATCTTGGCGAAGCCGATGATCGCGACCGTGGTGTGCTCGTTCTCGTACTTGGCCCGGATTTCGTCAAGTTGAATGGCGATCTTGTTGTAATCGACCTTGACGCCCTTGTCGGGATCCTCCGGGACCAGATCGACCCAGACCATCGCGCCGGAAAAATCCTTGGCGACGAGGCGGCCGACGATGCTCGCCTTCTCCATGTTGGCCTTGACCGTCGCAAACTGCTCGGGCGTGGCCTCGAAGCCTTCAACGTTCGGCGTGAAATCCTGCGGAATCACGTTACCGCCGGCAAAGCCATCCTCGACGACTTCGACGAAGCGGACATTCGGCGTGAAGATCGAGCGCACGCGCGCCTCGTCGACACTGTCAATGCCCTTGGCGTCCTGGGTGATCTTCTCCATGGTCTGGAAGAACGGCAGGTTGAACATGTCGCCGTTCTTGTCCAGCACCGCGATCAGGACGCGGTTGGCGCCGCCAAACTCCTGCTCGTAGTCGAGGAAGGTCCGCATGTACTCATGCTTTAGCGGGATTTGTTTCTTGAAGCCCGCATCGACGCGGAGTTGCACCGCGAAGAAGGTAAAGATGACGGTGATGATTGCAAACAAGATCAGCACGATCGGACGATTGCCGAACACCAGCCTCTCGGCGAAGCGATGGAATCCGTTGGGTGTCTTGTTGCTGGAACCTGCGCTCATTACGTCCCCGTTACTTGGTCTGGAAGCGGCTGAGGCCGTGTTCACCAGCGATCAGCAGTTCACCGTCGGCACCGGCCGGCAGTACCTTGGCAATGATTCCCGCCTCCTTTTCGGTCGACCGGACAAGTGGCTCTGAATCACGGGCGCGATGCAGGACGATGCCATTCGCGCCGCCAATCACGACGCCTCCATTGGCCAGCGGGCTGCCACCCATCAGACTCAACTCGCTGCCGGTCGGTATCCTGGTCCAGTTTTCGCCCAGATCGGTTGATTCAAAGACATGTCCGCGCAATCCGAACGCGAGTACATGATCGCCTTCGTAACCGACAATGCCGAACATCGAGCCGTCATACGGCAATTGTGAGCGTATCCAGCTGTGCCCGTCATCGCGCGAACGGAAGATCGCGCCGCGCTCGCCGACAATCACGAAGCCACCGCTGCCGGTTCGCGCGATCGCATTCAGGTGCGCATCGATTTCCATGCCGATGGCCAATTCATCGGCACTAAACACCGAGCTTCCGAAATCATTTTCGGCATGTGTCTCTTGTTCGGCTTCGACTGTTTCCGCGTCCGCTGCGGCCTTACCGGCATCGTTCGTGTTGATGCGCGATCCGCTCCAGGTCTTGCCACCATCACTGGTTGTCAGGAGCAGGCTGTAGGCGCCAATCGCGAAGCCATGCTCGGCGTCGGTGAAGAGCACATCGAGTAACGGTGCGCCTTGGCGGATGTCATCAGGATCGATACCTTCGGCTGGCTGACCGCGAGGATCGCGACGCTGGATTTCCCAATGCTCGCCGGCATCGCCGCTGTGCAGGATCACGCCATCGTGACCAACTGCCCAGACATTGCTACCAATCGAGGTTATCGCAGTCAGCGTGCTACGCAGTGGAACATCCGCAGTCTGGCGCCATTCGCTGCCATCGGTCGAGATCAGCACATGCCCGCGTTCGCCCACCGCAATGACGCGATCTCCGCTCTGGGTCATGTCGAGGATCAGGCTGCTTTGTGCCATCGGCATGACTTCGACCGGGCGGTCGAGCGGGTCGGCGGCGAGCACCTTGAGCTGTGTGTCAGCCGCCTCCTGCGCGCTCGCCATACCGGAGGCGGAAAGAAGGACGAGGAGCGCGACCGCGACGGCCGGGACGGGACGCTGCATGCTGATTACCTGGGCTACGCCGAAGACGACGGGCGTCGTCGGGTGGGCAAGAAGTCCACCGTTCTCCGGTACGCGGAGAACGGTGGTGGCTGCAAGGTACTACTGGATGCCGCGCTGGCGCAGGGACTGTGGTGAGAACATGTCCGGCGTGGTCTGGAACGAGAAGTCGTACATCTCTTCCTGATTGTCGAGTCCGACCGCGATATAGCGCCCTGATTTCAGATCGTGATGATCCTCAAGCGTCGACCAGAACACCGGCACTTCGTAATAGTTGACACTCGGCGCTTCCGAATACCGCCACAGCTTCAGCGCGCTGTCGTAATGGTCAATGAGCAGGATCTGCCAACTATCCTCATCGAGGTAGAAGGTGCGACGCGGGTTGATATGGCGCTGGCCCGGCTTGACTGTGGCCTCGACGACATACATGCGATGCAGCTCATAGCGCAAGTAGTCCGGATCGATGTAGCCCGGCTTGATCATGTCCTCGACCTTGCTCTTGTCGCTGTGCGCCTTGTACGAGTTGTACGGCACGTACATCTCGCGCTTGTCGACCAGCTTCCAGTCGAATCGCGCCAGCGAACCGTTGAACATGTCGGTCATGTCCGTGGTACGCAGGTTGTCGGCGGCCGTTCCTGGATTGTCGTAGGCGATGTTTGGTGCACGACGGACGCGGCGCTGTCCCGGGTTATAGACCCAGGCCTGGCGCGGCCCGATTTCCGAGTTCAGCGTTTCATGGACGAGCAGCACCTGACCGGCAAGACGCGGTGGCGATACGACTTCCTGGTAGAAGTAGATCAGAATGTTGTTGATCTCGGCGAGCGTTGCGCCCTCCCGGTAGTACAGGCCAAGTATCTCTTCCTTGATGCGCACCATGACGTACTTGCCGCTCGCGGTCACCGGAGCCTGATCTGCCCAGCGCCGTGCCGATACGCCCTTGTACTTGAGCTTGTGGTTCCAGATCGCCTCCATGCCGGCCTTGACCGGATCCTTGTCGAGGATCGGGAAAGGGATGCCTTCGGCAACCTTGGCCACGCCATCACCTTCGCCAACCAGTTCGCCGGTCAGCGCGTTCTTCATTGTCATCTCGTAGGTGCGCGCCGGGTTCGATGCCGAGCGTCGGGTCGGATAGACGACCATGCGCCAATCGGGATATTTCTCGAACATCGCCTGCTGGCCAACGGAAAGCTTGTCGCCGTAATCTTTGTAGTTCTTTGCCGTGATCGTGAACGCCGGTTTGTCGCTGGCGAACGGATCCGGGTGGTGCATACCAACCTTGTAACTGGCCGGCGGCTGGGTGATGCCTCCGGTCCATTCCGGAATGGTGCCGTCAGCGTTGCCGGCGCGCTCGGCACCGAGTGGTGTCAGGGGCGTGCCAGTGACGCCGAGTTTGTTCGCTTCATCGGCACTGACCTTGGCCATCGCTGCATTGGCCAGCATGGCGGCAGCGACGAGTGTGGCGAGGCCTGCTTTCTTCATCAATGTCATGAATCATTCCCTCAGAAAGAGTAGCGCGCGGCGACTTGCACAAAGTCGCGATCATGGATCAGGTTGAACGATCCGCCACCAAAGAAATTGGTGTAGGACAGGTCAAATATCCACTTGCTTAGATAGTTTGCCTCGGCGCCAACGGTGACCGACTTGCGGCCCTTGACGAAGCTGCCACCGGGTCCCGGTGTGAAGCCGTTGACGTCGTGGTTGAAGGCAATGCGCGGTGACAGCGAGATCGGCGTGCCCCAGGCGTTTTCATAGGTCGCGCGGGCGGCCAGACGATAGCCCCAAGAAAAGTCGGTCGGGAAACCACCGACCTGGGTGATCGGATTGCGACCGCCACCAGTGTTGACATCGGCGCCGCCGCCCGTATCGGTGCCATCGCCGTTGAAGCGCAGGTTATCCGGCAGGTCAACATTGGTGAAGCCGACCTCACCGACCATCGCGATTTGATCCGCAGCTAACCAGTTGCCCGGGCCGAATACCTTGGTGCCGGTGAACTGCAATTGGGCGATCTTGTGGCGCTCGTAGCCCCGGATTTCCTCACCCGGACCGTAACTCCCGAGCTGGCTGTAGAAGCGCAGATAAGGTTGCGGAAGCAGCGCATTGAGCGGCGAAAGGCCGGCAAACAGCAGCTCCACGTCATCGACCTGGAACGGCTGGTTCGGGCGATAGCTCAGTTCACCTTGCAACGCGATGCCGCTGGCTTCGAGCAGGGTGTTGAAGCTCACGCCGAACAGGTGAATGTCTTCCGGATATTCGGTGAAGAACGAACCCGTGTTCGGTGCCTGCCCGGTCACCGAGATACCGCTGATCAGCGGTACGCGGCTGTGGTAGTTCATCGCATAGAAACCGAATTCGGTGCTGTTGAGACTGTCTGCCATATAGCGCAGGGCAAAACCGTATTGACCAGAATCCTTGGCCTCGCGGGTTGCGCTGCGGGGGAACGCGGCACTGCAGCCAGCAGCAACGAGGGCCGGCGGCAAGCCGGTGTCACTGGCAGCATAGTTGCCCTGCTCGCATACCGTTGAATACAGATCCGAGTTGATCACCGGCTGCGGCACGGTGCCGAAATTGAGCATCACGTAACGCCCGCCGATGACGGCAAAGTCATTGGTTGAGAAGAAGGCGCCGACCGGATCGGGATCGGTTTTCTGGAAATCGAGCAGGTAGAACGCCTCACCCGAGAAGTTGTCGGTGAAGTTGTACGAACCCCAGAGCATGTTGACCGGCAGGAAAGCTTGCTTGAGCTCGGAACCGGCTACGCGCAGTTTGGAGACATCGACCGGGTTGATCGAGTTGATGCCGCCCTGGATGAACGTACTCTCGCCCCAGCTCACCACCTGTCGACCAAAACGCACGGTGGCCTGGCGATCGGCGATGACGAAGTTGTGGAAGACGAACGCATCAAGAATTCGCGACTGCGTACCGACGCGGGTCTTGGCCGCATGCGACAGGTTGTCACGATCATTGTTCTCGAAATCATAGAAGCCGGTGGCACGGATGAAGCCGCCCCAGTTCTGGCCGTAACGCATGCTGATTTCGACCGTGGCATTGACCGCGTTCGATATCGGTGACCACTTCTCATAAGCGAGGTCACCATCGTCGCCATTGACCGAGTAACGACCGCGCGCATCGCGTTGCGCCTGAGTGCCAAGGCCAAGCGCACTGACCATCGGATTGAACTGCGCCTTGCCGATCAGATCATCAGCGGGGTCTTCAGTACGCCAACCGATGCCGTAGCCGATAGTCGTGTTGACGGTTGCGTTGAAACCGTCCTGACTGCCGAACTCAAAGGCTTGGGCCTGACCGACAAAGCCGGCCAGAGCCACCGCGAGCGACAGCGAGAGCGAGGAGAGGACCGGGCGCCGAATGCGCAAACCGGTCTGGATTGTTTTGCAAGTCTTCATTTGGGACTCCAGTACCAGGTCGGTTATTGCGTGCGGATGACGGAAGGATTGCTGACCTGCACGGCAGCACCCTGGCTGACCAGCAAGCTGGCCATCTCGCCTTGCATTTCAGCCGTGGCTGCCGGCGAGGCAGCCGGACTCAACAAGGAACCGTGGTCACCCTCGGTGAATCGGACGGCGCCACGAATGCCGCTCGCCGATTGCGTGGTCTGCGTGATCGCGCTCAAGCCGAGAACGCGGATCAGCGGCTCGGTACCCGACAGCGGTGCGCCAGCGACCAAGTTCGGAATGACCTGGTCAGGCAACGAGGTCTCACTGCCGACAACTTCCTGGACCAGCAGGCGCTTCGACGCGAGCAGACTGTTGTTGGCCGGCAGAGCCCAGTTGATTGGATCTGCGGAATCAATGACGGTCTGCGCCGCACCAAAGAACGCTGCATAGTCGGGTGTTCCAGGCTGCAGCCCTTGCTGCGCCAGGCCGGCACGGATGCGTGGGCCAAAGGTCGGCGACGCTTCAAGGAAACCTGCGATGCCGCCGCCGGGCACGTTCAGCAAGGCGACCTGGGTATCCGGCTGAACACCCATGAACACGGTGCCGATCATGCTACCGAGTGATTGACCGACGAAGCTGATACGGGCGCCATCAAAATCGGTACCGCTGCCACTATAGCGAGCCGACGGTATGGCCCGGGCGAGCACGAGCAGATCGGCGACCGCCTGACGAATGTTGTCGCGTGAGGTCAGCAGGCTCGACAGGTTGATGAAGTAGCTGCCGGAGGGGTCGGCCACACCATCGGGAATCGACTCTCCGCTGACGTTGTCGACCAGATCGATATTGAAGGTACGCTCATGCGCGCCAAGGCCGGCGAAGGCCGGATTGCCGGCATTCAGCGGATTGGCACTGCTGGTGACGCCGTGCAGTGGTGCGTCGATTGCGATCACCGCGAAGCCTTGCGAGGCCAGTGTTCCGGCAACTGCAAACATGTCGGTGCGGTCACGCGTGATGCCGTGTTGGTAGATCACGATCGGCCAGCCTGCCGCCGGTTTGGCTTTGCCTGAGCTGGCGTTCGGAATCGTCAGCAGCAACGGCACACGTTGAGTCGAGTTGGCCACTGGCAGCGGGTTGGCAAAGGTGACGAAGGTCGAACGCGGATCGAGCATGCCGGCGAACGGCGGAATGTAAGCACCCGGAGCCGCACGCCAGAATCCGGACAGCGGCGCGGTTGGTGCCGACGCACTTGGCTCATCGAGGTAGTACGGCAGATCTATCGCGCCGACGTAGACATCGGCGATCGGCGGCAAGGCCGGGCTGACATTCGACAGATTCATGCCAGTCGGCACGATCAGGGGCGCGGTTGCAGGCGTCTGCGCAGTGCGTGCCTGCACGGCACCCATGACCGGCGTGATGCTCTGGGTCGTGGCCACCCAGGACAGGACAATCTTGCTCGACGGGATTCCGGCGGCGCCTGCAGCGTACTCCTGCGAGTTGGTCAACTGGCGCAGCGGCTCAAGTGCGCAGGCTTGGGCAGCTGGCAGCAGGGGCTCCTGCGAAACACCATCGATGCACAAGGGCGAAGTGCGCTTGGCCAGGAAGTAGGTCTGATCCGGCGTCGTGTCGTTGCCGGCGTTGTCGGTGATGCCGTTGGTCAGCACAACCATGTACGAGGCCAATTGCTGCAATGGCGTGGTCGGCACGATCGCCATCGTGCGACCGGTATTGTCCGAGCCGGGCAGGGCGACCACGTAGTCGGCATTGGGCACCAGCTCACGGGTAATACCGGTGACACCGCCACCGGGGCCGGTCAGGGTCACCTGGAACACGCGAACGGTCGATCCGGCGGCAATCGTGCTCGGACGTGGCGGTGTCGAGAACGACGACGTCCACGGCGAGACCGTGCTGAAACCATCGAGTGCATTCATCGCGACCTTGGGATCGCCGAAGTTGGTCGGATCGGCAACCGGGATGTTCAAGGTCAGATCCGTAGTTCCCGACAGCAGCAGGTTGGTCGGGAACGGAACGACGCCGTTGGTCGGGTCGAATCGCGCTGTGATGATTGCGGTCACCGGCGATCCGTCGTTGTTGGTGGCACCCGGCGCTTCAACGGCTCGGGGACTATTGCTGCCGCCGCCGCAGGCGACGAGGAGCAGTGACGGCAGAAGCGCTGCCGCGATCAATCGGGCCTGCATTTGGATCCCCTTTCTCATGGAATTTCAGCGACCTCATCTTAGGCCGTTCAAACGGTCGTTGGCAACGCCCGCTTAACAGTAAATCATGAGGTACAACAATATGTTGCGGCGCACCATACGCGCGGGAATGGTGTACTGCCCAGTACTCAAGACACAGGTGGCGGAACCCAGGTCGAAGCGTCCGGCCGAAATGTACGCGGCGACCATCCGAGCAAACCACGCGCGGGTTCATCATCGGCGAGCAGATCCCTGTCGAGACGATCGACAATCCCCGGTCCGAAGCCAGGCCAGCGGCTGGATCGCTTGGCCATACCGAGGCCGAACCGGAGCGCAACGAGCGGAACCGGTACGGGCAGCGTCCAGGTTGTCAGTGAGTGCCGGACCCGATCAAGCATCTTTGCAAAGGTCAACCGCTCACCGCCGCCAAGATCGAAACTGCGACCAATTGCCGCATCGCTACCGACTGCCAAACGGCAGACCGTGGCCAGATCCTCGGCATGCACGGGCTGACGCAGGCCGCTGGCCCCAGCCAGATCTGGAAACACATGCCAACGTGCGCCAAGGCGCGCCAACGGGGTCAGGCTGCGGTCGAGACCGGCGCCATAGATAAGGGTGGGCCGCAGCAGAGTCCAGGCCGATCCGGCAGATGCTGCCGACTTGGCCAGCGCCTGCTCGCCGAGTCGCAGGGTTTCCGCCAAGGCGCGTTCGCCCGGATCGCGCGAATCGCGTTTGCTCAATGCGCTCATCGAGCCGAATGCGACGATGCGCGGTTTGCCCAGCAGCTTCGCCACCGCGAGCCATTCTGCAAAACCGTTCAGTGGGCCGAGGCTGAAAACCAGGTCCAGCGCAGGCAGTGCGGGCATGACCGAGAAGACATCACCCTGCAGCCATTCCAGACCGGCCCGGGTCGATGTTCTCGGGATCCGGCTCAGGGCCAGTACTGCATGGCCGCTTTCCCCGCTTTCCAGCAGTTGCGGGACCAGGAAGCGGCCGATCTGGCCACTGCCGCCAATGACCAGGGCACGGGGCTTGGACAAGCCCAGGGGTCTGGGCGGCAGAAATCTTCGGGCTGCAATCGTGCTCTCATCCATAGGCTACGCCTCTCGTCGGACTTACATAGTCCCGCTATGCGCGTCCTCCGAAAGACGCAGCCTATGGCGATAGCTCAATCTCGCTATCCAAAGTTTCTGCCGCCCAAACTCTGACCTGGACTATTCATGAATAGTCCAGGTTTCGTCCGCCCGCTTCAGCGTCGCGCGAACGACGCCGGCGCGCTGGCCGTCATCGCGGCAGTGATCGGCAGACCGATGATGAAACTGGCCCCGCTTTCCCTTGAGGTGCGCACATTGATCGAGCCGCCATGCGCTTTGATGATGCCGTGCGCGAGGGTCAGGCCCAGACCGGGCGCATCGCGCCGCGTCGAGAAGAACGGTTCGAAAATTTCCGGCAAATCCTCGTCGCTGATGCCGGATCCGGAGTCGGCGATGCGAATCTCGACATTGCGCGTTCCACCCGCGCGCGTCGCCACCTGGACCCGTCCGCGCTCCGCGATGGCCTGGCCGGCATTTTCGAGGATGAGGACAAAGGCACGGCAGATCTGCGCCGGCATGCAGTTCACCGCAGGCAAGTCCGAATATTCACGAACCACGGTGATGCGTTCACCCCATACTGGAACCAGCAGGCTCAATGCCACATCCAGGCTGGCGTTGATATCGATGCTTTCGAGCCCTTCATCATCAAGCCGGGTCAACTGGCGCAGGCCTTGTACGAGGGTTGAGGAACGACCAAGTCCGCTGGCCGAATCGGCAAGCAGGATTTTTGTATCCGTGAGAATGGCACTTTTTTCCATTTCTCGGCGCGTATTGAACAGCTGCCGTCGTGCTTCCTCGACATGCTTGACCAGTTGATCGAGGCCGGCTTTGTCTGCGCCGAAAATCATCTCGACCGGCTGCAGGCAGTACTGCACGGCAGCGTCATAGTTCTTGACCAGTTGTCGATAGTCGTCAAGCAACTTGCCTACCCCATCGAGGCTGGTATGCGCGATTCCGAGTGGTTCGCTGACTTCGTTGGCGACAATGGCGGCCATCTGCCCGGCCAGCGACATCGGCATTGCCTGCATCAGCCGTGACTGATGCTCCTTCATCGATTCCATTTCATCAGCGACATACATGCGCTCATTGCGCAGGTTCTGGTTGGTCGCGCGTTCGTCGCGCAAGCGCATTATCAGGTAACCGACCGCCCCGAATGCGACAAGAGCCAATATCCAACTGATCCATAACATCAAGCTTTACTCCCTAACCCGGCGCGCAGTATAGCGACCGTTGCGAGAAACGCCAACCAAGCCAGCACCAGCAATATCCCTTCCCGCCGCGACAACTCGCCGTCACTGCGCATCATTGGATAGATGGCCACCGCCAGGGTGAACAGAACCGGCAGCTCGAAGCGGCCGATCGATACTGGAACCGCCAGCGGATGAATCACGGCCAATGCACCGAGCACAAGCAGGATCGCCGCGAGTGCGGCGATAAAGGCCTGGCCAAGGGCGAAATCACCACGCCCGCGCAGTGCCGCCAAGACAGCCGTCGGGGCTCCGGCCACAGCGCTGACCGGGCCGAGAACAAGCAAGCCGACAATCAACGGGTTCAATGTCATTGAACTCGCCAACGCCACGGTTCCGACCAGCAGCCGCCAGGCACCGAGACCGATCAATAGCGCACCCACGAGCAGACGCATAAACAACAACGCCGGACCGAAAGTTCGAGTGACCTGCGCGAACAAGGCTTGGGTGGCGGCTTGTTCGCGTGAGATACCGCGCACGATCAAGCCGCCGAGAACGAAAAAAACAAGCAACAGGATGCCGCCGTCGACTCGTGAATAAGCGTGATCCAGACCGAGCGCCCAGACCAGCACAATGGCGCCGATCAAGGCCGGATTGATCCAGGCGAAAACCTTCAGACGGGCCAGCAGCGGCGCCGAAAGCGCCGCTACACCGAGCAATAGCCCGAGCTGCGCGATCGCGCCGCCGAGCGCGGCACCGACACCGAGATCGACCTGGTCGAGTAGCAAGGCGGCAATGGCGAGCGCGATCAGGGGTGCCAGCGCGGCAACGCTGGCCGAACTCATCGCGAACAGCCAGGACTGGTCCGGCTTGCGTGCGATCAGTCCGGAAACGCCATTGACCAGCGAATCGGTGCCGAACAGCATGAGCACGGTGCCGAGCAGGATGGTTCCGCTGTCAGCCCACATGGCGAATCCTCCACACGATCACGATCGCAAGCGGGGCAGTCTATCCCGGATCAGCAACAAGTCGACCGACATCGATCGAGCGGCTGCCGATGCGCGGTCAAAAACGGATTACCGAGCGGATCACTTTGCCCTCGTGCATGAGGTCGAAGGCATGGTTGATCTTCTCGAGCGGCATCTCCTCGCTGATGAACTCGTCGATTTTGATCTCACCGGCCATGTAGCGCTCGACATAACCCGGCAACTGGGTGCGACCCTTGACCCCGCCAAAAGCCGAACCGCGCCAGACCCGGCCGGTGACAAGCTGGAAAGGTCGTGTCGAGATTTCCTGGCCGGCACCCGCCACGCCGATGATGATCGACTCGCCCCAGCCCTTGTGGCAGCACTCCAGCGCCGAGCGCATGACATGGACGTTGCCGATGCACTCAAACGAATAATCGACGCCGCCATCAGTCAGGTCGATGAGGACCTGCTGGATTGGCGTATCCGCATAGTCCTTCGGATTGACGAAATCGGTCGCACCCAGCGCCTTGGCCATCTCGGCCTTGGCCGGATTCATGTCGATCGCGATGATGCGGCCGGCCTGAGCCATCACCGCACCCTGGATTACCGACATGCCGATGCCGCCAAGGCCGAACACGGCGACACTGGCGCCAGCTTCAACCTTGGCCGTGTTGAGCACCGCACCGATGCCGGTGGTGATGCCGCAACCGAGCAGGCAGACTTTCTCCAGCGGCGCGAGCTTGTTGATCTTGGCCAGCGCGATCTCGGGCAGCACCGTGTACTCGGAAAACGTGCTGCAGCCCATGTAGTGCCGGATTGGCTTGCCATCGATCGAGAACCGACTGGTGCCATCCGGCATCAAACCCTTGCCCTGGGTTTCGCGGATTGCCTGGCACAGATTGGTCTTGCCCGAGAGGCAGAATTTGCAGACACCGCACTCGGGTGTGTACAGCGGAATGACGTGATCGCCAACCTTGAGTGTGGTCACCCCGACGCCAACCTCCTCGACGATGCCACCGCCCTCGTGGCCGAGGATGACCGGGAACATGCCCTCGGGATCGGCGCCCGACAAGGTGAAGGCATCGGTATGGCAGACCCCGCTGGCGACAATGCGCACCAGCACCTCGCCAGCTTGCGGCCCCTGCACATCGACCTGCTCGATCGACAACGGCTTGCCTGCTTCCCAGGCAACGGCGGCTTGGCTTTTCATGCTGTGGGCTCCTCAATGGAATTCGGATGTCACGGCGGTGCCGGACGGTTCGGCTACTCTAGCCCGGACTATTCATGAATTACACGTGCCCTCGCTTGTCCCTTGAATCCACACAACATTCCGCTCGTTCGGCGATAGGGCCCACGATGGCAAGCGCACAACAAGCCGACATGGATTCGCCAAGCGAAAACATCTCTGATCGAGTCTCCCGACAGCGTTGGCGTAGAGTATTCCACGCTTGAAAAACCCCCTTCGCGGACGCATTACCTTCAGGCTTGTCAACAAGGAAACCCGATGAATCAGGTCTGTGAAATTCCCGGCGCCAATCTCGCCATCGCGCACGGTGATTTTCCGAATCCGGAACGCGACATTGATCCGGCATCTGCGAGCGGAGAACAACATGCCGTGCTTGCCGGTGGTTGCTTCTGGTGCGTCGAGGCTGTGTTCAAGGAGATTGACGGGGTCGATTCGGTGACTTCCGGCTACAGCGGCGATGGCGCGCACAACGCCGACTACAAGACCGTATGCACCGGCACGACCAATCACGCCGAAGTCGTCTTGATCCGCTTCGATCCGACGCGCACGAGTTTCGGCCAGTTGCTCAAGGTCTATTTCGCTGTCGCCCATGATCCAACCCAGAAGGATCGCCAAGGTGGAGATCAGGGTCGTCAATATCGCTCGGCAATCTTCACCACCGATGCCGCACAAAAAGAGGTCGCCGAAGCGTATATCCGCCAACTCGACAGCGCCAAGGTGTTCAACGATCGGATTGTTACCGAAGTCGTGCCGTTGGAAGCCTTCCACGCTGCCGAGGCCTACCATCACAACTACGCCGAGTTGCATCCTGAGCAAGGCTATATCGCGGCCGTTGCGGCTCCGAAAGTAGCCAAGCTGCGCAAGAAATTTGCCGACAAGCTGAAGGGATCATCCTCATGAGCACATCGGCCGCCGGTTACGACGTCACCCCGATTGATGCTGATGAGCGTGAAAGTCTTGCGCAAAAACTCACACCCGAGGAACGCCATATCCTGCTCGATCACGGCACCGAGCATCCGTTCTGCGGTGGCCTGCTCGACAACAAGCTGGATGGCCGCTACGTCTGCAAGCTGTGCGCGTTGCCACTTTTCAACTCCGAGCACAAGTTCGAGTCGGGCACAGGCTGGCCGAGCTTCTTTGCCCCGTTCGATCCGCAGCACGTGCGCGAAATCCGCGATATCAGTCACGGCATGATCCGCGTCGAGGTCCGCTGCGCACGTTGCGATAGTCATCTTGGTCATATCTTTCCGGACGGCCCAAAGCCGAGTGGCCTGCGTTTCTGCTTGAACTCGGCATCAATGGATTTTGTCGCAGAATAATCTGGGCTAGTCGTCTGTTGTAGAGTGGAATGCGCTGGGCGGATTCCGTCCCAGCCAAACCAAGCTCAGACTAGGGTTTGCGCTTCGCCCGCGGATGCGCGGCATCGTAGACCTTGGCCAGATACTGAAAATCCAGATGCGTGTAGATCTGTGTCGTGCCGATGTCGGCATGGCCGAGCAACTCCTGCACGGCGCGCAGGTCGCCTGATGATTCGAGCAGATGGCTGGCGCAGGAGTGGCGCAGTAGATGCGGATAGACGCGCTGCCAGATGCCCTGATCGCGTGCGCGGCGTTTGAGTCGCGTGCGCACGCCGTTGGTGCTGAGCGGACGGCCATTCCTGCCACGCAAGATCAGATCATCATCACCGCCATGATCTTGGGTGCGCAATGTCTCCAATGCGAACAGAGCCTGACGCCCGACCGGCACGATGCGCGTTTTCGAGCCCTTGCCGGTGACCCGCAGCATGCCTTCGCCAGTGTCGAGATCACGCCAGCGCAAGCTGACCACCTCGGCGACGCGCAAGCCGCTCGAATAAAGCAGTTCAAGCATTGCCCTATCGTGGACCGCCTCGGCATCGTCGGTTGGAAACTCGAGCAGGACGCTCATCTCGTCGGCATCGAGAACCTGGGGCAACTTGCGTGGGATCTTTGGCGAGCGCACACCGACCGCTGGATTGATCTTCACCTCGCCATCGCGGGCGAGGTAACGGAAAAAACTGCGGCACGAGGACAGAAACAGACCAAGACTGGCCGGGGCCAATCCCGCGCGATGCTGTTCGGCAACCAGCGCCTGCAGTTGCGCACTTCGCAGTTCGTTCCACTGCGCAATGCCGATGCGCTCGGCATAAGCATGAAGCCTCGCCAATGCCCGCGCATAGTTATCCAGCGTGGAAGCGGAATAGCGTCGCTCGACGCGCAGATAGCCGAGATAGCGATCGATTGCGGCGATCAGCGACGCAGCCATCTCATTGATTGTCGGTGTAGCGTCCGACCGCAGCCGACAGTGCCTCGGCGATCAGACGCAGGAACACCGTACCCATACCGGGATGGAAACGGTTGGCATCGAGACTGCCGATCGCGAGCATGCCGACCTCGCCGATCGCGAGCAGCACGGCCGACTGCACCTCGTCGGCGCGTGAACCAAACAGCGCATCAAGCTTGTCTTGTTGCAAACGACCGCACAGAGGCTCGCTGCGCTTGAGGAACTCGCTGAAGGCAGGCATCGAATCGCGGCCATCCGCTTCAACCAGCAGCCATTCCGCCGCGGGCAGCTCCGGATCGCTGCGAAACAGCACGACGCGGACGAGATCGGTGTGGAAATCTTCGGTCAGGCTGGCGACGACGCGGGTCACCGTATCGGCCAGGCCGTTGGCGCGCATCAAGGCCAGGGTCAGCGTGTGCACGCGCACCATCAGGGTTTCGTTTTCGTGGGCGATTTCGATCAAGTCATGCAGACGCCGCGAGAATTCATTGTTCTTGTCGCGCAGCACTTCAAGCTGATAGCTGGCCAGCGAAGCCGCAGGGCCTTGCTCGCGCGGCAAGCGCAACAGCATCGCGAGGTCCGGAAACTCCTTGAGGAAATCCGAATGCCGACGCAGGTAGCTGGCGACTTCCATTGCGGTCAAACCGTCCCTCACACTCAGATCACTCATGCCATACCCCTTCAAAAACAAACGTTGCCGGGCCAGTCATCCACAACGGATGACCTGGGCCCTGCCATTGGATCATCAATGCGCCACCCGGCAGACGGATCTCGACCTCATCATCGACCTGGCCGCGCCGACGCATGACCGCCATCGCGGCGCAAGCGCCGGTGCCGCAGCCAAGAGTTTCGCCAACCCCGCGCTCCCATACGCGTAGCGCAATCGCCGAGCGCGAGAGGATCTGCGCAAAACCAACATTGCAGCCTCGCGGAAACGCCTCGGCATGTTCGACTTGTGGGCCGATCGCCTCGACCTCGGCAGCGTCGACGTCGGTGACCTCGATCACGGCATGCGGATTGCCCATCGATACCGCACCGATCTCGAGAGTGCGACCCTGCACGTCGATGTTGTAGCGATCGCGCTCCGCAGCCGCTTCGAACGGCAAGGCCGATGGGGCGAATCGCGGCTCACCCATGTCGACGCGTACGCGCGCATCGGCCAGCACCTCAACTCGCACCGGTCCGGACGGACTCATCAGGCGCACCAAGCCAGGCTCGAGGCTGCCATCGCGGGCCAGCCAGGCGGCTACGCAACGCACGCCATTGCCGCATTGGCCCGAGCGCGTGCCATCACGATTCCAGATGCCATAGCGGAATGCGCAATCCTCATCCTCACTCGACTCAATGGCCAACAACTGATCGAAGCCGACACCAAACTTACGGTCGCCAAGCTTGCGGATCGCGACAGTATCGAGACTGAGCGAGTGCTGACGGCAATCGAGCACGACAAAATCGTTACCGATGCCATGCATTTTGCTGAAGGTGAGAGCCATCGTGCCAGTCCGGACTATTCGTGAATACGCGCGATGATCGCGCAGGACATGGGATTCACACGGTGTTTCGCGATTGAGGCGATAGCGGGCCCTATCGCCGAACGAGCGGAATGCCGTGTGGATTCAAGGGACAAGCGAGGGCGCGTGAATTTCATGAATAGTCCGGGCTATGCCTCAGCCTTGCACGGCGGCACCAGCCTTGTCAGCCGTCGGTACCGAAGGCTTGACCAGATCGCCCTTGTTGCCGCAGGCGGCGAGCAGGATCAGGGCGGCCAGGACAACCAGCGATCGGGCAGTGCGCAACATGTGAAGATCTCGTCGATCAGGGAATGCAGGCGAGTATAGCGCCGCCGGGCAACTTGGCAGACACGACGAATCCTGCATCGGTCGATGCAGGATTCCGCTCGAAACGGGTATGCTCCGACCATGCCGCTGACCCCGATCCTGATCGCCCTCTATGTGTTCGCCGGATTTTGCGCGCTGTTTGCGCTGATCAATGGCTTCGGCGCGCGTCGACGTTGGCGTGAGCGGCATCGATTCTCGGCTGGCTACCGCAGCTTGTGGACGATAGTATTTCTGTTGCTTGCGGTACTCGGTGCATTCTCGGCATCAGCCCTGCTCGGCTATCGGCGACTGACCACAGAAACCCTGCTGGTCACCTTGCAGGCGCGCCAACTCGGACCGCAACGCTTCAACGTGCGCATCGATTATCCTGATGGCGAACACCGTAACGTCGCTGTGGCCGGCGATCAGTGGCAACTCGATGCGCGCGTGATCAAATGGCAGCCGCGCGCAGTCCTGCTCGGCGCACCGGCGTTGTACCGACTCGATCGCATCAGTGGTCGTTACACCAAAGCAGCTGCGGAATCCGAACAGGTGCGCAGCGTGGTCGCGCTCGACGAAACCAATCCATTCGATCTGCTCGATCTCAAGCGGCGCTTTCCGCAATGGCTGCCGTGGATCGATGCCGATTATGGCAGCGCCGCCTACCTGCCGCTGGTCGATGGCGGCGAATACCAGGTCAGCCTCGCGCCTGCCGGCGGCCTGGTCGCCCGGCCCGCCGATGAAATGACCGAGCAGAAGTTGCGCGAAGCGGGATGGTAGGGATGCCGGCACTCGGTTAAGATTTATACCTTGGGGTAGCCCGGGTGGCAGCCGACAGCAGGGAGTTCGGTGGGTGGCAAGCAAGACCAGCAAGTCAGAAAAATCCGGTATCTCGATCTGGCGCATCATCGGCGCAGTCATCAGTGTGATCATCCTGGTCGCCTGGTGGATCAACCACGCCAACTTCGTCACCGGCCGCTCGCTGCTGCTGGCCTTTCCGGGCTGGGATGTCTCCTACAAGAGCTGCTGGCCGAACCCGTTGGGCGGCACTTGGGTCAGTGATGTCACCCTGATCCCGTTCGAGGAGGATGACGAGGAGGTTTTCCACTTCGATCATCTCAAGGTCAACGTGCCGATGATGCAGTACTACCGCGCCGGTTTCAGCCACAAGACCAGCGCCATGCTCAAATCAATCAAGGATATTCGGCTCGAGTTCAGCGGCGGAGATGGCGTCATGACAATCCCGTTCACCAGCGAGATGATCGTGTTTGGCAACGCTAGTGCTTCGCCTTTCGAAGCTGAAGGTTGTGTCGAAGACGGTGTCTGGATGAGCAGCGAATTGGCCGAGATGGGGCTCAAGACCGAACCGACCGAGCTAACCATGTCCTGGCATCGCACCGACGATCGACTGATCCGCGAACACTCGATCCACACGCCCGGTGTCGGTCGCGTGGATTATCACGGCGAGGAACTGCTGCACGACAATTTCCCGTTGTTCAGCCTGGCCGATACCGGTCTCAGCGAACTGGCGGCCAGCGAATGGCATGTCAAGGACGAAGGGTTCACCAAGGCGCGCAACGCGTTTTGTGCGAAGAAGGATGGCATCACGCCGAGCGAATTTGTCGATCGACATCTGGACAGCGTACAGCGTATTCTCGCCGCGCTCGGCCTCGAACCGACATCTTCAGCACGATCGGCGTACCGGCAATATGCCGAGAACGGAGTGCCGCTTGATCTTGTTCTCAGCTACTCGCCGACGATCAGCGGCGAGCGCTATTACGATCTCGATATCGGCCGCTGGCTCGCCTATATGCATGGCGGCTTCAATGTCGACGGTCGCACCGTGGGCGTCGGCATGAAGGCGATCGACGTGCGTCCGTTGCCCGAGGATGACGAGGCCGCCTCGACCTGGAGCATGCTTGAGTCCGAACGCGCGGCCAGTGCGCGGCGCGGCCAGGCAGCCAGCAACGATACGGCGCCCGTGCCGGCAATCCGCAACGCGAATACACCAACGATCGCGGTTGCCACCAGCCCGGTCGATGCTGGCGAAGAACTCCTGCTTGCCGACGAAATCGAAGTCGTCGAGCGCCCGGCGGTCATCGAGGACTACGCCAAGCTTTCCACCGAGGTTGGCCAGCGTTTCATGCTCTACACCAAGGGCAAGCCAGCCGTGCGCGTCGAAGTGGTCGGCATGGACGAGGGCGTGGTCAAGATTCGCCGCTACCTGCGCAGCGGCTGGCTCGAACAAGGCATCAGCCGAGACGCCTTTGTACGCGCCGAACGCACCCGCTGAGCCGGGTCGTTCAATCCATTCTCAGAGTCTTTTCTCGTAGCAGAGCGCGGTCGCGCCATCTTCGTAGTAGTCGGGCCGGCTAGCAAGTAGGCGATAGTCGCGTCGCTCGTAAAGGCGTTGCGCAGGGCCGTTGTCGTCGCGCACCTCAAGGCGTAAACGAGTGCAACCGCGATCGATAGCATCGCCTTCGCAGGCATCCAGCAGGATCTCACCGATTCCGCGGCCGCGCAGATCGGCGGCGACGGCCAGCGAATAAAGTCGAGCCAGCGGGCTGCCCTTGCGGAAGAACATCACGGCCGCCGCGCATGAGCGGTCGTCCAGTTCGATAACCAAAACGCTGGCGCGTGCGCTGCCAAGATGATGTTTCCACTGGCGCGGACTGAGCCGGTCGCTGTTGAAGGTCGCGTTTTCGAGATCAATCAGATCACCCAGATCTGCAGGCGAGGCCCGCCGCACGCGGACGCTGACGTGGCTATCGATTGACTGGGCGGTTTTCGGCTGCATCTTTTCCATCGTCGAAGTTTAGCCCGGGCATCTTGTGTCCGGGCCAACCCGACCCGGCAACGGGCGGCTGGAACTGAATGCTCCGCATCGACGGCCACCCGCCACGTCACTGTGATGCATGACGCTATGGCAAACTTCGCGCCTTCACGCCAGACAACGACCTGATCCGATCCGCGGCAACGCTTTTTGAACCGGGTCGATAGCGAGCCCCCTGCCAATGGCAAGTTTATGAGTCGTCTCATCATCGTCGTCGAAAAAACCTCGGACTGGGGTTCCTATTACCCATCCGACAATGTCGTTTCGGCCAAGGATTACCTCAAGCAATCGCTCAACGAGGATGATGAACGTACCCAGGTCATCAATCTCTGCCGCAGCTACAAGTATCTCGGCACCGGCTACTACGTCTCGCTGCTGGCCGAGGCGCGCGGTCACAAGGTGATTCCGTCGGTGCGCACGATCAACGACCTGCGCCGGCGCTCGCTGTACGGCCTCGATATCGAGGATTTGAGCAGTCGCCTTGGCAAGTTCCTGCCTGCAGGTGGTCGCGACACCACCGATTTCGGCATCCTCGTCTATTTCGGCGAAACCTCGTATCCGAGCCTGGAGGATCTCGCACGTCAGGTGTTCGAGACGTTCCCGAGCCCGATCCTGCGTATCGAGTTCGAGCGCGACCGGGTCTGGCAGATCAGCGCGATCAAACCGACCGGCCTGCACTCGCTATCTGATGAGCAGGAAGATGCCTTCGCGCAGACCCTGGATCGTTTCTCGCGCAAGCTCTGGCGCAAGCCACGCGCAAGGCGCAAGTACCGCTTCGACCTGGCCATGCTGGTCGACCCGAACGAGGCGATGCCGCCGTCGAACAAGAAGGCACTCAAGCATTTCATCGAGGCCGGCAGCGAACTCGGTATCGAGGTCGATCCGATCGGGCGCAACGACTATCAGCGCCTGGCCGAATACGACGGCCTGTTCATCCGCGAAACCACCGCGCTCGACAACCACACCTATCGCTTCGCCCACAAGGCGGAAAGAGAAGACATGGTGGTCATCGACGATCCCGGCTCGATCCTCAAGTGCACCAACAAAATCTACATGCACGACCTCATGCTGTCGCGCAAACTGCCGATTCCGCGTACCGAGATCCTGTACAAGGATGACGCCAAGAGCCTCGACGAAAGTGCCGAACGCCTCGGATTTCCGCTGGTACTGAAGATTCCGGATGGTTCGTTCTCACGTGGCATCGTCAAGGTAGAGAGTGCCGACAAGCTCAAGGCCGCAGCCGATGCGCTGTTCCAGCACACTGCCCTGATCCTCGCGCAGGAGTTCATGTTCACCGAGTTCGACTGGCGCATCGGTGTGCTCAACCGCGAGCCGCTGTATGCCTGCAAGTACTACATGTCGCGCGGCCACTGGCAGATCTACAACCATGCAGCCAAGGGCACGGCCAAGACCGGCGGTTTCGAGACCCTGCCGGTGCGCGAAGCGCCGGCGGATGTGGTCAAACTCGCGTTGAGGGCGACCGCTGCGATTGGCGATGGCCTGTACGGTGTCGATATCAAGAAGGACGGTGAGCGCCTCGCCATGATTGAGGTCAACGACAATCCCTCGATCGATGCCGGCGTCGAGGATGCCTATCTCGGTGCCGATCTTTACCGGCGCATCATGGCCGAGTTCCTGCGCCGTATGGAGAGTAAACGACTCGGCACGCGCGGCTGAGCGACCAGAGGACGAGCGCGGCGGCGGATAAGGTTACGCAGCGCGCTCACCGCATGCGGGCGCGCAAGCCAGGCCAGATTGATCAACGGTGCGCCAACCAACCAGAACGGCACGCTCATGCCGGCTAGATCATCGCCGCGCAGTGAAGGAAACAGCGTAACCGCAATGATGCCGCCAAGTGCCCAGGCCAGCAGCCATGACGGCAGCCTGGGCGTGGCGTGTTGCCCAATAGCGCGTCGATCAACGAAAGTTTCAGCGAGTGTGAACGGGGCAAGCAGCATGGTGATCCTCCGGTGGTTTCGGCGACCATGCGTGGCGAGGGTCTCAGCGCTTGAGATGACAACGCCGCATGCGATAATCGACGTACGTTCAATGGAGTGATGCGTGGAATCAACCGGCTTCATGCAATACGCCCTGATCCTGCTGCTGGCCGCGGTGATCGCGGTGCCGCTGGCCAAGCGTTCGCGCCTTGGCGCGGTGCTCGGCTATCTCGGCGCCGGTGCGCTGATAGGGCCCTCGGTGCTGAACCTGGTCGGCAATGCCGAGGAGATCGCGAGTATTTCCGAGCTCGGCGTGATCCTCATGCTGTTCGTGATCGGCCTCGAGCTGTCGCCGCAGCGTCTCTGGGTCATGCGCCGCAAGGTATTCGGCTTTGGCAGCATCCAGGTGCTGACCAGCGCGCTCGCCATTGGCGGCATCTGCATGGCTCTCGAACTCGGCTGGAAGGCCGCTCTTGTGATCGGGCTTGCGCTGGCACTTTCCTCGACCGCGATCGGTCTGCAGATTCTTGCCGAGCGCAAGGAATTGCAAAGTCCGCACGGGCGCCTTGGATTCGCCATCCTGCTGTTCCAGGACGTC
>CAJDWV010000009.1_pt1 | contig 28699 bp, 21 predicted proteins | sample 7391731 | NCBI WGS metagenome assembly CAJDWV01 (sample SAMEA7055746, study PRJEB34461) | soil metagenome | biome: terrestrial ecosystem; feature: Peninsula; material: soil | place: Antarctica | collected 2016
GAGCGTGGCTGACATGCTGGCGAGCTTCTGCAACACGGCCGAATGCGCCAGCGCGGAGAATCCGAGCCCACCATAACGGGTGGGGATGATCATGCCGAAGAACCGCTCGTTCTTGAGATAATCCCAGATCACGGATGGAAGGTCGGCCAGTTCATGGGTGATCTCCCAGTCATCGACCATGCTGCACACGGTCTCGACCGGGCCATCCATGAACGCCTGTTCCTCGGCACTCAGTACGGGTTTTGGCTCATCGAGCAGGCGCTTCCAGTTGGGTTTGCCACTGAACAATTCGCCCTCGAAGCCCACGCTGCCAGCATCGATCGCGGTCTGCTCGGTCGCGGAAAGTTTCGGTGCGACACGCTGATACAACCCCAGCAATGGCTTGCTGATGTTCGCGCGCCGCCACGGCACCAGATTGAGCGGAATCGCGGGGATGGCGAGCAGCACCAGCGGAATCGCGATCGCCAGCCAATGCGCGCCGACCAGCAATCCGACCGCCACGATCGCAATCGCCGTGGCCAGGGTCCAGACGCGCAATCCCTGACGCAGATACGCGACGATCAGGGAGACGACGAGTCCGGCAATGAATGGCAGGAGCTGGATCATAGTGGACGCTCACACGAATCGAATACAGATCTGCATGTTACCGGACGCCGCGCACGGCGCGCAGGTAAATGCGTCGGCGGCCGCGCCTGCCTTGCAAATGGTCCGCCTGCCCCGCTAACGTGCGGCTGTCTGACACGGGGGTCGACGCGCGCTGGTGCGTCCGGCTACATTCGATATCTTCACTGCAGCAACCGGCATGTCCGCGCGAGGAATCCATGCACAGCAAACTTGCCAGTCTCAACGAATGGGTTGATGAAGTCGCCCGCCTGACGCAGCCGGATAAGGTCCACTGGTGTGACGGTTCCGATGCCGAAAGCGATGCTTTGACCAAGCTGATGCTGGAGACCGGCGATCTGCTCGAACTCAACCAGGAGACGCATCCGGGATGCTACCTGCACCGCTCCGATCCACGCGATGTGGCGCGCGTCGAGCACCTGACCTTCATCTGCACGCGCGATGCCGAAGACGCCGGCCCCAACAATCACTGGATGGATCCGGAAGAGGCGCACGCGAAGATCGACGCACTGTTCGATGGCTGCATGCGCGGCCGCACGATGTACGTGATCCCGTATTGCATGGGACCGATCGATTCGCCGATCTCGCGCTGCGGCGTGGAGATCACCGACAGTCCGTACGTGGCCGCCAATATGCGCATCATGACGCGCATGGGCACCCCGGCCCTGGAACGCATTGAGCGCGAAAGCTCGTTCATCAAGGGCCTGCACTCGATCGGTGAACTCGATCCGGAGCGCCGCTTCATCATGCATTTCCCCGAAGAACTCAGCATCAAGTCGTATGGCTCGGGCTATGGCGGCAACGCCCTGCTCGGCAAGAAATGCCATGCGCTCCGCATTGCGAGCTGGCAGGCCCGCAGCGAAGGCTGGCTGGCCGAGCACATGCTCATCGTCGGCATCGAAAATCCTGCTGGCGAAACGCATTATGTCGCCGCCGCGTTTCCCTCCGCCTGCGGCAAGACCAACCTTTCCATGCTGATTCCGCCGGAGACTTATCGACGCGCGGGCTGGAAAATATGGACGGTGGGCGATGACATCTGCTGGATGACGCCGGGCAAGGACGGACGCCTGTGGGCGATCAATCCGGAAGCGGGTTTCTTCGGTGTCGCGCCAGGCACCAACACCGAGACCAACGCGAACGCAATGGCGACGATCTCGCACGACACAATATTCACCAATGTTGCGGTCACGGGCGACAACCAGCCGTGGTGGGAAGGTCTGCCGCAGGGCACGCCGGTCAGGGACTGGCAGGGTCGAGCATACGATGCTGCCAATGGTTCGGCCGCGCATCCCAATTCACGCTTCACGGCCAGCGCGCGCCAGTGCCCGAGCTGGTCGCCGGAATCGGAAGCCGCGCAGGGCGTGCCGATCTCGGCAATCGTGTTCGGTGGCCGCCGCCCCTCACTGGTGCCCCTGGTGTTCCAAGCGCGCGACTGGGCGCACGGCGTGCTGGTCGGCGCGTCCATGGGATCGGAAACCACCGCAGCCGCGACCGGCAAGGTTGGCGTGTTGCGCCGGGACTCGATGGCGATGAAGCCGTTCTGCGGCTACAACTACGGCGATTACTTCGCACACTGGTTGTCGTTTGATACGCCCGACGCCGCGCTGCCGAAAATCTTCCACGTCAACTGGTTCCGCAAGGGAGCGGACGGCCGCTTCCTGTGGCCTGGCTTCGGCGACAACCTGCGCGTACTCGAATGGATCATCGGTCGCTGCAAAGGCGCGACGGGCGCGAACGAAACGCCGATCGGTTTCGTGCCGCGCGACGAGGATCTCAATCTCGACGGGCTCGATCTGTCCGCCAATGCGCTCGCAAATCTGATTGAGGTGGATCGCGCCGGCTGGAAGCAGGAGTTGGCCGGGATCGGCGAATATCTCGATACGTTTGGTCAACGCACGCCGCAGGCGCTTCGCGAGCAACAGCAGCGCGTTGCGGCGGCGCTGGACACGTAAAACAATGTCGTAAACCCTGCCTGGGTTACGGACACGGCCCCTGGTCGCTTACAATGCGCGCCCTTCACGGCGCGCATTGCGCCTGACTGTTCGTAGCCCGGGCGCACTATTCCGGATTTGCGACCGTGGTCCCATCCAGGAACCACGCCTCCCGGATTTGCCATCAGATTCCTGCCACGCCATGAAGCACCTTTCCCGTGAAATCCAGCGCCGTCGGACCTTCGCGATCATCAGTCACCCTGATGCGGGCAAGACGACGCTGACCGAAAAGCTGCTGCTGTTCGGTGGCGCGATCCAGATGGCCGGCAGCGTCAAGTCGCGCAAGACAGCCCGTCATGCGACATCGGACTGGATGGCGCTGGAAAAGGAACGCGGCATCTCGGTGACGAGTTCGGTCATGCAGTTCCCGTATTCGGACTGCATCGTCAACTTGCTGGATACGCCCGGCCACGCGGACTTTTCCGAGGACACCTATCGGGTGCTCACCGCGGTCGATTCAGCACTCATGGTGATCGACTGCGCCAAGGGCGTGGAAGAACGTACGATCAAGCTCATGGACGTGTGCCGCCTGCGCGACACGCCAATCATGACGTTCATCAACAAGCTCGATCGCGAAGGCCGCTCGCCGATCGAACTGCTCGACGAAATCGAATCGGTGCTGCAGATCGAATGCGCGCCGATCACCTGGCCGATCGGCATGGGTTCGCGCCTGAAAGGCGTGTATCACCTGCTGCTGGACGAGGTACACATCTACGAAGCGGGGCGCAATTTCACGCGCCAGGATTCGACCATTTTCAAGGGTCTCGACGATCCGGGCCTGGAGATGCGCATCGGCAAGGCGATGCTGGACGAACTGCGCGAGGAACTGGATCTGGTCAAGGGAGCCTCCCACGCGTTCGATATCGACGCGTATCTGGCCGGTCGGCTGGCGCCGGTATTCTTCGGCTCGGCGGTCAACAGCTTCGGAGTGCAGTTGCTGCTGGATTTTTTCGTACAGCATGCGCCCGCGCCACGCGCGCAACCGACGACGACGCGTGCGGTGAGTCCCGACGAGGCGACGCTGAGCGGTTTTGTGTTCAAGATCCAGGCGAACATGGATCCGCTGCACCGCGATCGCGTCGCGTTCATGCGCCTGTGTTCGGGTACGTTTGAAGCCGGCATGCGCGCGTTCCACGTACGAACCGGCAAGGACATGAAACTCGCCAATGCGCTGACGTTCATGGCCTCGGATCGAGAGATCGTGGACGAAGCCTTTCCGGGTGACGTGATCGGCATACACAATCACGGCACGATCTCGATCGGCGACACGTTCACCGAGGGCGAAGCGCTCGCATTTACCGGCATCCCGAATTTTGCGCCCGAGCTTTTCCGTCGCGCGCGCCTGCGCGATCCCTTGCGCATGAAGCAGCTTCAGAAGGGCCTGGAGCAATTGTCCGAGGAAGGCGCAACGCAGTTCTTCCGGCCACTGATGTCCAACGACCTGATCCTGGGTGCGATCGGCATCCTGCAGTTTGATGTCGTCGCGTATCGCCTGAAGGCCGAATACGGCGTCGAGGCACTGTTCGAGAATGTCGAAGTCACGACCGCGCGCTGGGTGCACTGCGGCAATGCGCGCAAGCTGGAGGAGTTCCGAGAGCGCAATGCCAGCCATCTCGCGATCGACGGCGCCGGGGAACTGGTGTATCTCGCTCCGACTCGCGTCAATCTGCGCCTCACCGAGGAACGCTGGCCGGACGTGCAGTTTGACGCCACCCGCGAACACGCGAGTGCGGTTCAGGCGGCGTAGCGTGCGCGGGGAATTGCGTCATTTGATGGGAGATTGCTGTTCCTTTCCGCTTCGGAGGGTAAGGAACAGCGAAAGCGCGCACCTTGGCAACATCTTCTGCAACAAAGTCGCGCAAGTCCTCAATGCGAGTCAGTGGGACGGCGCCGTGGGCGCCGTCGAACGATCAACCGTTGAATCCGCCGCTGAATACCTCGTCGCGTGACTGCTGACCACGCGTCACGCGTGGGTCCATCTCGCTGCGGAAAATGTTATCGCGCGTGGTGAAAATGATGTCGCCACGCGATGCGACCGACTCGCTCGTCACGCTCAACTGATCTGCGGCTGCGCGGTCTTGCTGCACCTCGACCGTCTGAGCTGTCATTGCATCGCCGCGAAGATCCGCGCTGTGCTGCCACGACCAAAGACCCATCACCGCCACCAGACAGGCGGCGACAGCAGCCCAGCGCATCACGCGCATGTGTGTGCGCCGCGCATGAATGACAAGTCGCTCGTGGGCGGCCCGGCGTGGCGTAACGGACCGTCCTGGATGCGCGTCCCGGTCCGTGCGGCGCACCTGCGCGGCCAGCATTTCGGATGCGGGTTTGAGTTCACGCAGCATCGCCACCAGCTGCGCTTCGGTTGCACCCGAAGCGGGCGACTTCGCCGTGCCTTCGGCGAGCGCCGCGAGCGTATCCGCGTCGAGCGATGCTGCCGGCGTGCGCGAACGCAGCATGCGGCGGTACAACGTGGCAATATTTGTGTCATTCATCGAATTCACCAAATCCTGTGTCACGCAAGCGACTTCTGAGTTCATCCATTCCGCGTGAAACCAGCTTTCTGGCGGCTTCGACCGACGGAACGTCAGCCTTGGCCGCAATTTCCTGCAGGCTAAATCCCTGCAGATACAACGCCACCGGCAAGCGTCGGCGCTCGGGAATCTCGTCCATGCAGCGCGCCAGCACTTCCATGCGCTCGCCATCGCGAGCGCGCCGCTCCGGCCCAACCGGGCCTTCAGGCATCTGCTGCACGGCGGTTTCATCGTCCTCCGGCAGCGGATCGGCGGCGCGAACGTCGGCCCGCCGAATGGCGTCAATCACCGCGCTCGCCACTACTCTCTGGATATAAGACGCATGAAAGGCCCCAGACCGGTCACGCTCGATGGCCCGCCACAGCCGGATGCGTACTTCCTGCTCGACATCGGCGATGTCGATGCCGTGCCGATCCAGCCCGTGCGAGCGCAACAGGACCTGCAGCTTCGCGCCATATTGACGCAACAACTGCTCTAGTCGTGTCTGGACGGCATCATCGTGTCGGGACATGGCCAGAACGTATCAGGCTGGTCAGCGCGCGCACGACCAGTTCCTTGCCGGCCGGTACCAGCTGATCGAGTCGGTCCAGCGCGACATCCAATGCCACCGACCAATCCTTGCGCGGCGTGTACTGCCGATTGGAGGCCGGCAGAACCTCGTTCATGCCAGCAGCATACGCGCGCGCAGCCAATGCAGGATCATCGTGGCCGTAGCGCGCAACGATCGCAAGCAGATCGGAGAGTTCGCTTTCCACGCGCGTCAGCTTGATGCGACCGGAGGAGCGCGCACGGACGGGATCGAGCGCATCGATCACCTGCACGCTGATGAGTCGCGCCAGGCAGTATTCCTCGATGCTGGTCTCGCCGTCGCTGCCGATCAGTTCCCGTAGGGTAATCATGAACGTGGTGAGTTGCGCGCGAGGGCGCCGTCTCAGCACCGGAAATGCCAGCGATGCGAGCGGCAGTCGATGCATGGGGTGCAGATCCGGCATCGCTGCATAGAGTGTTTCCGCATCAAACCGCGTCCCGGATTCGTAGCGCGTGGCGATGATATCCAGTTGCTCGGCACGCACGGCCGGACCGTGGTCCAGCAGCAAGGCGAATATCAGCGGCATGACGTATTCATGCGATCGTGCCGCGTCGCGCAGCGCCGCAGGAATACGCTGGCGGATCACCTGCGCCACACGCCGGTCGTCGCTGCCCGGGTTACCGACCTGGCGCGCGACCGATTGTGCCGATAGCAGCACCGCAGTCGTGGCATCCGGAAGTGCGACGCTGCGTTCGGCCACACGCAGCGGCTGGGTAGCCGCCTGCGGCGCAAATCCCGCGATCGAGGCGTTCGGGTCATCGGCGTCGCCAACATGTCGCGGGTTCGACCAAGCGTCCGCAATTGCGGCCAGTTCCTTCGGATCGAACCCAGGATCAAGCGCGCGGATACGCTGTTCAAGCGGCGGATGTGTCGCGAAAAGCGCTGAATAACCCACGCCGTCGCCAAACAACATATGCGACACCTCTTCGCGGTCGCTGGCCTCCAGCCGCGACCCTTCGGCCAAGCCACCGATCTTCTTGAGCGCGCCGGCGATGCCTTCGGTCTGCCGCGTGAACTGTACGGCGGAGGCGTCGGCGAGAAACTCACGCTGTCGCGAGATGGACGCCTTGATGATGCGCGCGCAGACCACGCCGATATAGCCCACCACGAACAGCGCCATGCCGATCAGCGCGACCGCTGCGCCGTCGCGATCACGGCCGCGCGACGACACCCAGGTAAGCTTTCTGCCAATGACCGAAAGCACGAGAATACCGAACACGATGCCCATGAGCCGGATGTTGAGACGCATGTCGCCATTCAGGACATGGCTGAACTCGTGACCGATCACACCCTGCAGTTCCTCACGGGTCAGCTTGTTGAGCGCTCCGCGAGTCACGGTAATCGCGGCGTCGGCGGGCGTATAGCCGGAAGCGAATGCATTGATGCCAGCCTCTTCCTCGAGCACGAACACTTCCGGCATGCTGACGCCGGCCGAAATTGCGATTTCTTCGACAACATTGCGCAGGCGTCGGTACGTGAAATCCATGGTGTCGGCGGGAACTTCGCGTGCACCGAGACCGCGCGCAACCGCCGAGCCGCCATTATTGAGGCTGGCAATGCGAAACATCGAGCCAAGGCCGATCACCACGACTACGCCGAGCGACAACAGCGCAAGCATCAGCCATGGCGGTTGATTGATGCCTGCCATCGGCAACACCACCCACGCGATCAGGTCGGTGAACACGACCACGATGGCGACCGCGATCGCAAACAGCAAGAGCATGCGGCGCGTCTGTCTGCGCGCGCGTTCCTGATGCGCGAAGAAATCCATGGCCATCATGCAACCTCAGGTGAACCGGGCAAGGTCATGGCGCACGACGGCCCGAAAAGGATTGCCGCGATCATCGGGAAAACGCCGTCGCCGGTCCCACGGCCATCTTGCCAACCAGCGCACACTGCGCCTGCGCACATGACGATGGACTCGCCCGCGAGGGGTGAAGCCACCGTGACTTTCTCAGGTAAAGGAAACCTTCACGGCCTCGCGCTTCTCGGGCGATTCCACCTCCAGCAATTCGGCCGGCGTGAACGCGAACATGTTGGCAACGATCGAGGACGGGAACATCTCGCGCCGATTGTTGTAATTCATGACCGAATCGTTATATGCCTGACGTGCGAACGCGACCTTGTTTTCCGTGGTGGTCAGTTCCTCGGACAACTGCATCATGTTCTGATTGGCTTTCAGATCCGGATACGCTTCCGACAGCGCGAACAGTTTGCCGAGCGTCTGGGTCAGCATGTTCTCCGAGCCGGCCAGCTTCTGCATCGCCGCCGGATCGCCGGGGTTGGCCTTGGCGGCGGACAGATCCGAGACTGCGGAGTTGCGCGCCTGGATGACGGCCTCGAGCGTCTCGCGCTCATGCTTCATGTAGCCCTTGGCCGTTTCAACCAGATTGGGTATGAGGTCGTAACGGCGGGTGAGTTGCACATCAATCTGCGCAAACGCATTCTTGTAGTTGTTGCGCGCGGTCACCAAACCGTTGTAAAGACTGACTAGGTAAAAGCCGATACCGACCAGAATCACGAGCAGGATTATCGAACTCACGCGCAACCTCCACAAATTGACGATACATTCATGAATCTGGCGTTCATGAACCGGGATTCGAGGATAGCATGCAGTAATGACAAATTTGGAAAGCTTCCGCAAAAACGGGAACGATTCGGTGACTGCACGTCAATGCAGCGCGACTGGCGCGGATTGTCGCGGTCATACTTGGAAGCTCGCGTTGGCCTGCTGCGGGCTGCTTCTGTGCGGAATGTTCTGTACCCCCGCACAGGCTCGCGCCGATGCGGTCACGCCTGTGGCGCAGGCCCCGGAATCGGTGTCGCCCGCCGTTTCCAGCCGACCGGCCGGCGCGCATGATGCAGAGGATGTGGCACGGCAGATGGCGGCATGGCTGGACGCGATCAACGACACCGGCACGGTGGCCGGCCTCGCGGCGGCGGTCGTAAAGGACGACCAGGTGCTGCTGGAGCGCGGCATCGGCTATGCGGACTGGTCGACGCGCGAACCGGTCGTTCCGACAACTGTTTTCCGGTTGGCGTCATTGTCGAAGGGATTTGCGACCGCGCTGTCGGGAATACTTGTCGAGCGCGGACTTTTGCACTGGGATACGCGCATCAACAGCGTGCTGCCGACGTTCGCACTGGCGAGCGCGACCGCCAGCGAGCGACTGACCGTGGCCGATATCCTGAGTCATCGCGTCGGCTTGCCACACAACACCTACGACTTGCTGCTGGAAAGCAACCAGCCTTACCAGGTGCTCGCATCGAAACTCAAGGACGTGCCGATGGCGTGTCCGGTGGGCGATTGCTACGGCTATCAGAACGTCGCGTTCAGTCTGATTGGCGATATCGTATTTGCCACTACTGGTGACTTTTTTTATCACCAGGTGGAAAAGTATCTGTTCCATCCGCTGGGCATGAAAACCGCCACCTATGGCCGCGATGCGCTGGAGACATCGGCAAGCTGGGCGCGCCCGCACCGGCGTGCCGGGCGCGGCTGGCAGCCTTTCCAGCCGAATGAAACCTACTACCACGTGGCGCCGGCGGCAGGCGTCAATGCGAGCATTCGCGACATGGAGCAGTGGCTGATCGCGCAAATGGGTGGCCGCCCCGACGTGTTGTCACCCGCGTTGCTTGCGAAACTGCATGCTCCACTGGTCGAAACTGCGCGGCAGACACGCACATCGCCGTGGCGGCGCAGCCGACTGCTGGATGCGCAATATGCGCTGGGCTGGCGCATCTACGACTACTCGGGCGAAACGCTGGTGTTCCACGCTGGCGCGGTGCAGGGCTACCGCACCATGATCGGATTCCTTCCCCAATACCGGCTCGGAATCGTGATGCTTTGGAACAACGAAACCGCGTTGCCCGCCGGACTGCTGCCGATGCTGTTCGACCGCTTCCTCGGCTTGCCGGAAACCAATTGGGCCGGCATCGATGCCGAGGATGCCAATACCGCGTCAGGCGATTGACACTGGCCGGCGGCACCACGCACAAGGCGCTGGCGTGGGAAACCGGTGCCGCCATTGGTGGAGCGAAAGTATCCGAGCCTTTCTGATTGCCCGAATGGTTCCGGACGGGCTGTCGGGAATGTTTCTCCCGTACGATCCGCTAACGATTGAGCTTGAACTCGATGCGCCGGCGTACCACAGCATCAGCGGGCTGGCCATTGACCAGCTTGGGCTGGAATTTCGCAGCCTGTGCCGCACGCACGGCGGCCGAATCGAATACCCGCGGCGGTTGCGCGTTGATGACGTGCGGATTGCGAATCGATCCATCGGCGGCGACCGTGAACTCCACTTCCACCCAGCCCTCCTGGCGCGCACGCGCTGCGGCGGGGGGGTAAACGGGGGCGAGTGGTGAAATGGCTTGTGCATCACGCGTCTCGCCGGTAGGCGGTGCGGGCGGCGCCGGTGCGACGGGCGGCGGAGTTGTGGCGGCGACTGCCGGCCGTGGAGGCGGTGTGGGCGCCGGTGACGGTTGCGGTTGCGGAGCAGCTTCCGGCGTCTGCAACGGCTCGGGTGGCGGCGGTGGTGGTTTGGCCGCCGCCAGTTCCTCACGCTCGGTCTGCTTCTTCTTCGCATCCAGCTTGCCGCGCAGAATGGTCAATGAGTAATTGCTCGGATCGGCTTCGGCCAACAGATCGATGATGCGGGTCGCGTCATTGTAGGCACCCTTGTCGATCTCGGTTTCGGCGGCGCCGACCGCGAATGGAAACAGTTCGCGCAACGCGTCGGCGGCACCGGCGTTGTCCGGTTGAAGTTTCTGGATCTTCAGGTAGAACTCCAATGCATTGTCGCCGGCCGGGGCGACCATGCGATTATCCGTCAGCGCCTTGCGCGCTGCGGTATACAGTTCATCGACGGTCATGTCCGGGACGCTCACCGGTGGCGCAGCCTCCTCGGGTGGGGACGCATCCGGTACCGGTTTTGCTACCTGGGCTTGGGCCGGAGCTTGGGCCTGGGTCTGCACCGGCGTAGGAGTCGGCGTCGGCGTACGCTTGTTGAAGAACCACCATCCCGCACCCGCCGCAATCAGCACCAGACACAAAATGACAATCAGGGTAATCGTTGCCGCACCCCGAACATCGCGGCGCCCCATCACAAAAGCCATCATGCTCGTCCCCTACTTCCTGCCTCTGGATCAGGATTCACCATGCCATGTCGCCTTCATCGTCCTTCAATCCCTGCCGCGACCTCTCCTTGCTGTCGCCGAAGCCCAAAGGTAACGCATTCCCTCCACAGAGGACAGTGCGCAATGCGATGTCACAAACCATACTGCTTGCGCTTGCGGTACAGCGTGGACGCATCGATCCCCAGGGTTCTGGCGGCGCTATCGAGCGTTGAGCTCGATGCGACCACCGCACTCACATGGGCGCGCTCCAGCGCCTGAAGGCTGATGCCACTGCCGACCCCGGGGGCCATGTTCATGCGCGCGACGGTGCTGGGGGCAATGGACAGATGTGGTGTATCGATCTCGAGCGCATTGCACAGGATGCTGGCGCGCTCGATGACATTGCCCAGTTCACGCACATTGCCGGGCCAGGCGTAATCACGCAGCGCGGCACGTGCGGCGTCGCTGAAGCGGCGCGCGGGGCGTCCGTGCGCAGTGACGAAGCGGGCGAGAAGCTGGCTGGAAAGCGCGTCGATGTCTTCCCTGCGCTCACGCAAAGGCGGCAGCAGCAGGCTGATCACGTCCAGCCGATACAGCAGATCGCCACGAAATCGCCCCTGCTTGACCATCGCGCCGAGGTCTTGATTGGTTGCGGCAATGATGCGTACATCCGCATGCCGCGTGACGGGATCGCCGACCCGCTCATATTCGCGGTCCTGCACGAAACGCAGGAGTTTCGCCTGCAGCGGCAGTGGCACGTCACCCACCTCATCGAGAAGCAGCGTGCCGCCTTCGGCCTGATCGATGCGGCCCAGACGGCTTTCCGAGGCGCCGGTAAACGCGCCGCGCTTGTGGCCGAACAGTTCGCTCTCAAGCAACTCGGACGAAAGCGAAGGACAGTTGACGGTTACGAACGGCGCGTTTCTGCGCGGACTGCGCGCGTGGATTGCGCGTGCAATCACGCCCTTGCCGGTACCGCTTTCGCCCAGAATCAGAATGGTCGCATCGGTCGCCGCCACCTGGTTGGCGGTATCGAGCACGCTCTGCATCAGCGGACTTGCGCTGTCTATTTCGATCGACGGCAGGCGCTCGCGTTCCAGCGTTTCAATGCGCAGTTCCATGCGCCTCGCCTCAAGCTGCTTGTTCGCCGCAACCCGGATCTGATCGGCCGAACAGGGTTTGACCAGATAGTCCACCGCTCCTAGCCTCATGGCGTCCACGGCGCTGTCGATGGATGCGCTGCCGGTAACCATGACCGGTTTGGTCCATGGTGAATGCCGGGTGATCGAACGCAGCACGTCCAGGCCCGATTCCTCACCGAGGCGCAGATCCAGGAACGCGACATCGAATACCTGCTCCTGCATCAGGCGTTCAGCTGTTTGCGCATCCAATGCGGTCGCGACACGGAATCCTGCACCTTCAAGGCACATGCGAAAGGTACGGAGGATTCCAGCGTCGTCGTCGACCAGCAATGCGCGGCCGTGCTCGGAATGGCTTGCAGTCGGGGTCATGGCAACGATCCGGATTCGTAGCGATCCAATTGCGTCAAGAATAATGCATTTTGCCCGATTGCCACAGGAATACTCGTGCAGGTTGCGCGCATCGTGAGTTGGCGAGGAGCCGGTGGCACATTCTGCGAGGGGCGCTCCCGGCCACCCCGCACCGGCCGGTCACTGCGCAGGACGGGGTCATGCAAGTAACTGATTTGCCGTTAGACCCACGCGGTGACCGCTCGATCGTGAACGTCACGGACGGTCCGTGTTCCCGACACGAATCATCGGCTGCATTCACGGTCCGGCAAGTGTGGCACGCAACTTGTATTGATCTTCTCCGAGACCGGCCCGACGCCGGTTGCCCTTACAACATGAATAAAGGAGTTGTCATGCTTTATTACGCCCTCGTGTTCCTGGTCGTCGCCCTGATTGCGGGTGCCTTCGGATGGGGTGGCATAGCCGGCACCGCGGCCGGTCTTGCGAAGATCCTGTTCATCATTTTCATCATCCTGTTCCTCGCGTCGCTGATCTTCGGCGGAATCCGCAAACGCTGAGGCGCACAGGCGCGGCCTGCAGGAGAGTTTCCATGCGGGCGCATTTTGACCCACGCACATTTCAGCATTTGTTTGTCGCGGTGCGCGGGCCCTCACTCCAGGAGCTTCACTTCAATTCCCCCGGTTGCCCATGGGTGCGACGCGACGGGTTGGAGCAGCCGCCCGGCGGAAATACATGAACTCTCCCATCGCCTCAACGGCGGGCACCGCGCGTTCAGGGACTCACGTATAAGCTGACTGTGCACTAGACGAATGCGGGTGCGCAGTTCATATCCACACAAACGTATTACACAAATACACACGGAGAAGACAATCATGGCAAGCCTTCGCGAAACCCGAAAGGACCTTGGAGACAGCGCCGAAGATGTGGCGGATCTGGCCAAGGACAGTGTCAGCGCGGCGCGCGATCATGCGCGTCGTTTTGGTGAAACCCTGCGCACCAGTGGGGCGCGCCTGGAGGATGATCTCAAGGACGCCAGCCAGCGGTTTTCCGCGGGCGCAAAGCAGTTTGGCACTGCCGCGGGCGATCAGATTCGCCAGCATCCGCTGGCTGCTTTCGGCATCGCTTTTGCGGCGGGCGTGCTGTTGACGCGCGCGCTGCGTAGCACCCCGCGGGAGTAACCGTCGTGTCTGTGACGGACGAACATCCGTCACCGGCCCGGGACGGCCCGCCCGGCGATGCGCTGGAACTGGCGAAGCACTCGCTTGAGTGCGCGATTCAGGCGGTCGTCGCAACCGGAAACCTGCTGCGTGCGGAACTCAAACTGGCGGGCGCGAGTGCATTGGCACTCGCGGGGCTGGGCTTCATGCTGATTGTGCTCGCGTTCGGCGCGTGGTTGGGTATCAATGCCGTGATCGTCGCGGCAGTGTTTGCGTGGTCGGGCAGCGTCCTGCTCGGCTCGGCCGTGGTCTTTATCGCCAACGCGGCAGGTGCCGTTGTCGTAGTCGCTTCCATGAAGCGCTGCTGGCGTGACATCGGCCTACCGCGGACTCGCCGACTTCTTTCACGTCAGCCTTCTGATCGCGATGCGATAACGCCATCGGGGTCGACGCAAGAGCTCGGTTCGTGACGCGGTTGTCGGAGCGGCGGCGCGCAGCTGACCGGTACGCTGCCGTCGCAAGCGCGCAGCGTACTCGCCTGAGCCGCGCCATCGGCGTAATCGATCGGCGCACGCGCCCATATCGTTCCGCGCTCGTGTTGGGTACGGGCCTCGTCGCCGGAGCGCTGAGCGGATTGCTGCCGCTACGCAAGACAATTCGTCTCGCGAGCTTCTCCTTCAATACGACAATGGTGACACGCCGGCTGTTGGCTGCCATCTCGATCGGCAATCCCGGTCGCGATGATCGCAGCAACGACAGCGACGTGACAGCCGGCACCGCTGCAACGACACGTGTCCAGACGCAACAAAAGGGGTACCAGCAAGATGTCCCGTAGCGGCGATTCGATCGTTGAGCCTGCCACTTCTGAGGGCACCGAAGGCGATCGAGGAGACGCGAAATCGTCGGTGACAGTCGACGAAGCTGAGGCTCGCGCCATGGGAGAGGATCGTGCTACGGCCGGATCGCAACTGCTGGTCGTCGACGCGGACGTACACGCAAGCGTGAATGCCGCATCCTCGCACTCGCGCTACCTCGTGATCATCGCATTCCTGCTGTGCGCATTTGCAGCCGGCATTGCAGCAACGGTGATTGTGCCTATCGTGATCGCGATTCTGGTGGCATTGATGCTGGCCCCTGCCGTACGAGGCCTGCAGAACTGGCATGTTCCGCGGCTAATCGGCACGACAATCGTGCTCGGAATCGCTATCGGTGTGCTTCTCGGTGTGATCATGGGACTCGCCAATCCTGCGCGTGAATGGTTGGATCGCATGCCGCGTGCGCTGACGCGCATCGAAGCTTCGCTAAGCGATCTGCGCAAGCCGATCAAGGTTGCTACGAAGGCCAGTGAGCAGATCCAGAAGATAACTACCACTGACACCAACCGAAAATCGGTGCAAGTCGTCTCCTCGGAGCCTCAACCGATGACCCGGGTGCTCAATGCTGCGCCCGCTGCAGTGATCAGCTTCATCGCCACGCTGTTCCTGACGTTCCTGATGCTGCTGCACGGAGATGATCTGTTGCGCAAGTTCGTTGGCTTTACGCCGCACCTGCATGCGAGGCGCGGTCTGGTGACTGCGACCCGCTTCGCACAACGGGAATTGTCGAACTACGTGCTCACCATCACTGCCATCAACGCGGGGTTGGGCATGGCCACTGCGGTTGCGTTGTGGTTTCTTGACGTACCCGATCCGTGGTTGTGGGGAGGCATAGTCGCGCTGCTCAACTATGCGCCGTACGTCGGCCCGGCGCTGAGTGCCGTGGCGTTGACGGTGGTGGGGTTCTACCAAACGGCGCAGCCGCTGCAGGCGCTCGCGCTGCCCGGCGTATTCCTCGGGCTGCATCTGCTTGAGAGCCAGCTACTCACACCGCACCTGGTCGGGCGCCGACTCAAGCTTGACCCGGTGGTCGTCTTCATTTCGCTATTGCTTTTCGGTTGGCTGTGGGGTGTGGCGGGAATGTTGCTCGCTGTACCGCTGCTCACGTGCGCGAAAATCATCGCCGAGCGGGTACCGCAGCTTGAAACGTGGGCACGCGTGTTGTCGCATTGAAAAAACCGTCTTGCGACGGCTTGGCTAAACGCTCTCCCTGCGCTGGGCAACCACAGGGAGAGCAAGTCGGTTTAGCAGGTTTCTGGATTATCGATCGTTACACAGCACTTCCGATGTGCTCCGGTCGCCAACTGCGCGACCGGAAGATTGCATCTACTTCGCCTTCTTGGCAACGCGCTTCTTGGCGGGCTTCTTCGCCGCTGACTTTGTTGCCGGCTTTGCTGCGGTCTTCCGAGCCGTAGCGGTCCTGGCAGTCGACGCGGTTTTCCTTGCGCCCTTCTTCGCTGCCTTGCGTGCTGCAGGTTTTTTTGCGGCCGCTTTCTTGGTGGCCTTCTTGGCCGCCGACTTCTTCACCGCAGTCTTGCGTGCTGGTGCTTTTTTCGCTGCGGTCTTTTTGGTCGCCTTCTTTGCTGCTGTCTTCTTGGCGGCCTTCTTGGTCGCCTTCTTTGCAGGTGCCTTCTTCGCTGCGGGTTTCTTCTTCGCAGCAGTTTTCTTGGTTGTCTTCTTCATGGCCATATCGCGTCTAAGCTCCTCGTCAGTTGGCAGTTGTTGCCCAGTAAAAGCGTGAAGAAATGCTTCGCACAGCAGATCGCTGTTCGTGGCGTGGCGCAGATTGGCTATCTGGCGGCGGGTGCGCTCATCAGATACAAGCTTGAGGATATGCAGAGGAATCGACACCGTGATCTTTCTGACCGACTCGGCCTTGCGACCGTGCTCGACATAAGGTGCGACGAATTTCTTTGCTGTCATATTCCTTTTTTCACTTGGCACGCACGCGCAAAAATTAGCCCTGTCATGTGCGCGTGTCAACACATTTTTGGAACGTGCTTCGGCGGCGCACTCCGCCCTTTGCAAACTATCTATGCGTGCGAGATGCGGACTTTGAGTTGAATTTGTTGAATTACATATGGCCGTCTATACGTCTGGCCATCCATCCAGATGTGTGGATATTTCAACCACAATGACCGCAACGCCAGTATTGGCGCGGCTTTGCGCGCATTTCCCGCTTCGCAACGTGCGACGCCGCGAAGTGGCAGTGCGCAAGGAATCATGCGCATGATGCGAAGGCGCGATACGGAAGCTGCATTGAACGCGCGGACTTTTCTGTGTTAATTCACGCAGAAACATGCGTTCAGAAACTGACAGAAATATTCCGGGTGATGCACCAACTCGACCATTATGCTTACGCATCGCGGCATCATCGCGGGGATTTCGAGGCGCCGCCAAACGCGGAGCCGATGAACTCCGGCATCGAGGAAGCCGGGGACCGGAGTGCGATTGACCGTTGGGAACGTCGGCTCGAACGAGGATGCCGGACCGACTTGCAGGGAGGTTCGAAACCGCGAACTAGTGGTCGGCGGCACCTGCCGCCGCGGGCTCGCCCAAGACTGCTTCGGCAAGCATCGCAACGAACGCGTCGATATCCTCGCGCGTCCGCGTCTCGGTGGCGCAAACCAGCAACGCATCGCCGAACTCGGGATAGTCCTCACCGAGCGCGACGCCCGCCACGACTTGGCGATGTGCGAGGTCGTCGACCACATCCTGCGCGTTACGCGGCAGCACAAATGCAGTCTCGTGGAAGTACGGCCGGTTGAACAGCGGACTTACACCTGCAATCGCATTCAGACCTTCATGAAGGCTCCGCGTATTGGCCATGCAGTGCGCAGCGACGCGTTCCAGTCCTTGGGGACCGAGCAGCGCCATGTGGATGGTCGCCGCGAACACCAGCAATCCCTGGTTGGTGCAGATGTTGGAGGTCGCCTTCGCGCGGCGGATGTGCTGTTCGCGGGCCTGCAGCGTCAGCGCAAAGCCCGGCTTGCCGTCGAGATCCGTGGTGCGCCCGACGATGCGGCCCGGCATCTGCCTCACGAACTCCTGTTTGCAGCACAGGATGCCGAAGTATGGGCCGCCCGAAGACAGCGGCACGCCGAGGGGCTGACCCTCGCCGCACACGATGTCGGCTCCGTGTTTTTCCGAACCGGCGGCGCCCCATTCGCCCGGCGGCTTGAGAACCGCCAGCGACAATGGGTTGACCACGCCGATGGCAAGCGCATCGTTGGCATGCGCCCAGTCGGTCAACGCATCGACCTCTTCCAGGACACCGAAATAGTTGGGCTGCGGAATCACCAGCGCGGTGAACGCACCAAAATCCTGAGTGTCGAGCCAGGCCGGATCAAGGTGGCCGCCCTTGGCGTCGACCGGCAACTCGACGATCTCGATATCCTGCAGCCCGACAATCGTCGCGAGCGTCTTGCGATATGCCGGATGCACGCTGCGCGGCACGAGGACCTTGCGCGGACCCTTGCGTGTACATCGCTCGGCCATCAGTACCGCTTCGGCCAGTGCGGTGGCGCCGTCGTACAGCGATGCATTGCTGACGTCCATGCCGGTCAGGCGCGACATCATGCTCTGGTATTCGTAGATGACTTGCAGCGTTCCCTGGCTCGCTTCAGCCTGATACGGCGTGTAGGCGGAATAGAACTCGCCGCGCGACACGATCGCCCACACTGCCGCGGGGATGTGGTGATCGTAGGCGCCCGCGCCGGCGAAGCACAATGGCGTGCCGTCACGCTGCGCACGCTCGCGCATGAGCCGCGCGACCTGCATCTCCGACAGGCCGGTAGGCACTTCCTTCAGAGCGCCTATCTTGAGCTCAGCGGGAATTTCGTCGAACAGGTCTTCGATGGTCTCCACGCCGATGCGCTGCAGCATCGACCGGACATCGGCCTCGGAGTGGGGAATAAACGGCATTGAACGAAACCTGCAAAAAAGTAACCAATCAGTGCTCGTCGCCTTCGATGAGTTCCTGATACTCATCGGGGCCGAGCAGCTCTTCCATATCCTCGGCGAGGTTGCTGGGCTTGACGACAAAGATCCAGCCATCACCCCAGGCATCCTCGTTGATCGTTTCCGGCTTGTCGGCAAGCGCCTCGTTGACGGCTACGATCTCGCCGGCAACCGGCGAATACACATCCGAAGCGGCCTTTACCGATTCGACCACCGCGCACGCGTTACTCGTGTCCACCTGATCGCCTTCACCCGGCAGCTCGACGTAAACGAGATCGCCGAGCAGGCTTTGCGCATGGTCGGAGATCCCCACGGTAACGAGCCCATCGTCTTCGACACGGGCCCACTCATGGGAATTCATGAACTTCAGATCGCCCGGAATTTCTTGCATGGCCTTGTTCCTCCGATCGCACCGTCGAGGCGCGATTCTAACAGGATGGGGAAACTTCTCGTCCAGCGCTCAGGGAACGGAGCGCAAACAACATCGTCACAAACTGCGTGTGTGTCGATCAGATCGCGTCAGCCGCCTTGCCGTCCTTCACAAACGGATACTTCACCACGCGCAATGGCAGCAGCTTGCCGCGAATATCGACCTGCAACGCGTCGCCACTGTCGGCCGGCACCCGTGCGAAACCAATCGAACGCGACAGCGTCGGCGAATAGCTGCCGGACAGGATTTCGCCCTCACCGTGATCGGTGGCGACGCGCTGGCCGTGACGAAGAATCCCCTTGCCCTCGAGCACAATCCCGACGAGTTTGCGTGGCACGCCGTCGGCCTTCTGCTTTTCCAGGGCGGCACGACCGATGAAATCGCGCGTACCACCCAGCGCCACTGTCCATGCGAGACCCGATTCCCACGGCGTCACGGACTCGTCCATGTCCTGGCCATAGAGGTTCATGCCGGCTTCCAGACGTAGCGTATCGCGCGCGCCGAGGCCGGCCGGCTTCACGCCTGCTTCGAGCAACCGGTTCCACAAGTCGACCACGTCACTACCCGGCACCACGACCTCGAAGCCGTCCTCGCCGGTATAACCGGTGCGTGCTATGAACTTGCAGTCGACCTCGATTGCCGCAAACTTGCCGAGTGCGGCTACCCGTTCGCGTGCGTCGGTACCCAGCAGGCTCAGCACCTTGTCGCGTGCCGCGGGGCCCTGCACCGCAATCATGGCGAGATCGGCTCGCTCCTCGACGCGCACATCGAATGCTTCGGCGTGACCGCGTATCCATGCGAGGTCCTTGGCGCGCGTCGCGGCATTGACGACAACGCGGAACCAGTCATCAGCCAGAAAATACACGATCAGGTCATCGATGATGCCGCCGTTCTCGTCCAGCATGCACGAGTACAGTGCCTTGCCGCACACCTTGAGTTTGGCGACATCGTTGGCAAGCAACTCGCGCAAAAAGTCGCGCACGCGCACGCCGTGCAGATCCACCACCGTCATGTGCGACACGTCGAACATGCCGGCGTCGTGTCGCACGCTGTGGTGTTCGTCGATCTGCGAACCGTAGTTTAGCGGCATATCCCAGCCGCTAAAGTCGACCATCCTCGCTCCCAGCGCACGATGCGCCTCGTTGAGCGGTGTCCTGCGAACTTCCATCAGTGTTTTCCGTTGTAAAAGGCGAGAAACCGGGGTGAAAAGAATGTTGCGTCCGGGCGCAGCGATGGATCCGCTCTGCGCGCTTCCGCTGCAGCCGCGCGCGCGCCAGCCATGCCGTTGTCGTTGTCGTTGAGGCTGGCCTGGCGATAGGCAGCTGCGGCGCGGAGCAACTGCATCTGCGCGCGCAGTCGTGCATCGCGAGTATCGGGCACCGCAAGCGCCGCGACACGATCGTAGTTGCCGGCAAGATAGCCCTCGATGAACGGCCGCAACTGATCGGCGGTCGAAGGTGCACGGGCCGGGGTACTGGCAACGCGAGCCGGCGGCTTTTCAACGACTGCGGGTTTGGGCGGCGACGGCTTCGGAACAACGGCCGGCGCAGGTGTCGTGGTCGTTGCAACCGGTCTTTCTGCCGGCGGCGCGGGTTTCGCCTGGGCCAGGCGAATCTCGCAATCCTGGTTGCCCTGCGCCTCGATGGCGGCGAGCTTGTCGAATCCGGAGATAAAACTCTTGTTCGCGGAACTCGACCACAGACGCTGGGCGGTCGCGCAATCACCCTGCTTGTACGCGGCCAGGCCCGCGTAATGCTGGGGCGCATAGGTCTCCCAGCGCTGCCCGTAAAGACGTACGCGCTTGGCAGGTTCCGCATTGCCTTTCATCGCATCCTGCATGTACTTCGTCACGTCGGCCCACTTGCCGTCGTTGGCCGCTTCCAGACCTCGCGCGTAGTCGTCACGCCAGTCCGCAAATGCCGGAAGCGCGGCGAGCATCGCAAGCAACGCGGTGGCGCCGAGCAACGCGCGCAGCCAACGCCGGTGCCGTCGCATCGCCAGCGACGACGGCGCAGGCTGCGATGATGACCGACCGTTACAGCTTCGCATGACGTAGATAGGCGTCTGCGGTCAGTGTCGAGAATGTCGCCGCGACCTGACTGTTGGTCTTCGGCTTCACGCGTGCGAATACCGAAACGCTCTTGCCCACTTCAGGATGCCGCACGGTGATGTAGTAGCTGCCGGCCGGCAGGCTGAGACGCATCGGCGTGCTGCGATCTTCGGGCAGCACCACCGGTTCGCGCGCCGCATTCAGCACTTTTTCGACATTACCCCAGGGCAGCGCATTGATAACCAGTTCCCCGTTGCGCGCAGCGGCTTCGGCCTTCTGCTGCGCGAGCAGTTCCCCGCGCCGTTCATTGGCGTCGCTGGTGATGCTTGCCAGCGCTGGCAGCGCACCAAAGCGTTGCGCCGCGAGTTGCGTGGCGGCAAGCGTGGCGTCGATTGCATCGACACTCGCCGCACTTTCGACATCGGCTGCGAGCGAGCTAGTCACACGTTCTTGCAATATCTGGGTATTGCGGCCCTGCTTTCTGAGTTCGGCAAGATCGGCCGCGATCGAAGCCACCGTGTCGCTGGACAGCGGACGCCTGCCAAGCAGATCGGCCACACGTTCCTCGCGTCCGCGCAGCGCCGCCGTCGCATCGCGTTGGATGCGCGCACTGGCAATGCTCGCGACCACCTGGCTCAGGCGCTGGTTGTCCGGGTACAGCTTCGCCGCGGGTTCGGCGAGCTCGGCGGCACTGTCCAGATCGCCACGTTCCAGGTCGTCAGTCGCCGCCATTGCCGCGGAGTTCGGCAGGCCTTCCAGAAGCTGCCGCGCTTCAGCATTGTCCGGATCGCTTTCGAGCAGGGATTCGAGCACGCTTTTAGCGTTGTCCTTCTCAGGCGGAAACAGGTTGCCGCTGGCGATCGACTGACGCGCGAGGTTCAGGCGCGAAGCGAGTGCAGCGCGTTCGGCACCGAGCTTCTGTTGGGTCTGGGCGAGCAGTGTCACTGCCCCTGCCTGGGTCGGATCCACCCGCAATGCAATCTCCGCGAGGCCCAGCGCGCGCGCGTAATCGCCCGCCTCCTGCGCGTCCTTGCCATCGCTCAACGCGCGCTCGGCCAAGGTGCCGCCAAATGCCTTGATTTCCTTGCCACCCGGATCGAGCTGGCTCGCCTGCTCGAACAGATCCAGTGCGTTGTTGCCGGGCGGCTGGCTGATGTGGTCGCCATCGAGTGCTTCTCGCGCGCGCGCCAGCAATTCGGCAGCCTGCACCGCCTGCTTTTTCTGCGTCTCGGCGTCCTCGATCGCGTAGGCGAGCGGATCGAACGCCGGATCATTGCCGAAATTCGGTCGTAGGTCGTCCATGATGCTGGTTGCGTCGGCGAAACGGTCAGCGCTGAACGCTGCCCGTGCCCGATCGAACTGCGCTTTGGTCAACTCCGCGATACGGGCCTTGACTGCGGCGTTATCGGGATCGATCGCGCGCGCCGAGGCGAGCAACGCGTACACCGAATCGAATTGCGAACCCGGTTGCTGTGCGGTCTCCGTGGCCTTGTCGAGCAGCCGGTTGACGCGACTCTCACGTTCACCCTCGTCCTTTGCATTGGCTATGCGTTGGGCGACTTCCTGCGACTGCGCATCGTCCGGCGCCACCAGCAACGCCTGGCTGATCAGCTCGTTCGCCTGGGCTTCGTCGCCGTCCTTGAGCGCCTGCAACGCCTTGCTGCGCAGATTGATCGCGATGCCGGAAAGCAGCTCGGCCGCGCGGTGATTGTCCGGATCCTGCTGCATGACCTTTTGCAGATCCTCGAATGCGTTGTGCTCGGGCGGCTGCAACAACGCGCCCTTGGCGATGAATTCTTCTGCCTCCTTGAGATACAGGCGCACGAGTTCCTGGCTTTCACCGCTGCCGCCGGGGCCGCCGAAGCCGCCGAAGCCGTTCCACAGCAACATACCGATCACGATGAGGCCGGCAACCAGCGCGACGGCCGCGAGGCCACGCGCCGTGCGCATAGCCTGCATGAACTCGCGCGGATGGGTCAGCGTACGCAGAATCGTCGACGCATCGCGACCAAAGTCCATGTTGCGCGTCACGCCGGACGAGGCATGCGTGTCGCTGCCGAAACCGAGCATGCGCAACTGGCTGGAAGAACTGCGCGCCCCACCGGCCTGCAGACGCATGCTGAGTGTCTCGCTGCCGACGATGACCTCGCGCAGTGCCTTTTCGAACTCTCGCAGGTTCGGATAGCGATCGTCGGGATGCTTGGCCAGCATCTTGTCGAAGATCGGCTGGAACATCGACAATTCCGCGCTCAACGGCGGCGGCGGCTTCAACGCATGCGCCATCAGCACCGCCATCGGCGTTTCGTCAACAAACGGCGCGCTGCCGGTCAGCATCTCGTAGAACAGGATGCCAAGGCTGTACTGATCCGAGCGGCCGTCTACCTCCTGGCCATTTGCCTGCTCGGGACTCATGTAGGTCGGCGTGCCCAGCACCATGCCGGTCTGGGTGATGCGGGCGGCCGTGGTGCCGGACTGCTTGGCAATACCGAAATCGGTTAGCACCGGTGTCGTCGCATCGCGAAACAGGACATTGGCCGGCTTGAGATCGCGATGCACCACATTCTGGCGATGCGCGAACTCCAGAGCACTGGCAAGCTGCACGACGATGGAGATCGCCTCGCCAAGTTCCAGTCCGGCCCGCATACGATCGGACAATGGCCCATCCGACAGGTATTCCATCGCGATGTAGGCAATATCCGAACGCGTCACGATGTCATACACCGCAACGATATTGCGATGCGGCAGCTTGGCCATCGTGCGGCCTTCGAACAGGAAGCGCTTCTCGAAGTCCGAAACCGTACCGCCCGCGGCATCGCGTTTCATGACCTTGATCGCCACCTCGCGGTCCAGCGAATGCTGGATCGCCAGGTACACGACCGCCATGCCGCCAACGCCGAGTTCGCGGGTCAGTTCATAGCCTGGTACTTGTTGCGGAAAACTCGGCATCGCCCCTCGACTCCGTCGCCGAATCATAGCAGAGCAGGGAACGCCGAATGGACAATCGGGACGGCGATGGTTTGTTGAAACAGGTCGACCGCGTGACTTTCACGCGCGAGTATTGCTGCCAATCTTCACGCAAATCGCCCGGGTGCGTTGTCGCACCCGGCGCAGCTGGAATCAGAAGCGATACACGCCGGACATCGAGTACGTGTCGACATCGTCTGACAGATCGAATGCAAAATCGACCTGGAATTTGGTGAACGCAAATCCGAGTCCACCAGCGTAGTGCGTCTGGCTGCCGCCGCCCTGCGAAAACAGCGTCGCGAGCCCGACCTGGCCTTGCGAGAACAGACCGCCGTCACCCGGCGGCGTGCCACTGTAGCGCAACGTATGCCCCGGGTCGTGCCACACGCCGGCACGAATACTAAACGGGTGCGAGAACTGGGCGAACGTGTACTCGCCGCCCAGATGCACTTCCGTGCCATCCGAAACACGCAACTTCGAGGCATCGTTGAAGATCTTGTTGCCATCTTCGTCGAGGCCGTAGAACAGTGAGCGCATGCCGTCACTGAGTTGCGAATACTGGACCTGAACGACGTCCAGATTCAGAACCAGGAAATCGCTCGGACGGAAACTCAGACCGATGCCGTAGCTGTCCGGTACGTCGAATTTGACGTTCGACAGAATGACCGGATCGAAAAGGACATTCGGCCCCGGATAGCTGGTAGCGGTATAGCTGAAATCCGGCACGTATCGATAGACGAGACCCATGCTCCAGCGGTCGTTGAACTGGAAGCGTGCGCCCAGATTGACACCAACCGCATTGTCGCTGCCGCGCTGCACCTGCTGATTGGCCACCTCGTCGGTCGACTGGCCCGCATCGTCGAGCACGTACCGCGTGTCGGTAGTATGGATGTCGAAGTCGTACCAGGACAGACCGGCGCCGAGCGACACATGATCATTGACGCGCCAAGCTCCGCTCACACCGTAGTTGACGACGGTCAGACTGGACTTCGCGTCGAACGCGCGCAGATTTCCGCCCGCGCCCGCCCCGAACTCGGGAAACGATACGAACGCGCCGCTCGAGGAAAAGTCTGAACTGTAATTCAGCAATTCGTGGCGATACAACGCGATCGCCCACCGATCCCGCGGGAACAATACGGACAGGAACGAAAGATTGTTCTTGGAACTGTTGGCATCGGAACTGTTGAGGTCGCTGGAATCGAAACTGCCGCTCGTCGCAGTCGCGCTCCCGCCATTTACATAGGGGAGGCTGTAGCTGGTATGGCGCACCTCGGCCGAAATTTCGGTTTGCCTTGGCTGCGTCAGACCGCCCGGATTGGTGTAAGCCGCCGTCGCATCGTCAGCCAGACCGATGAATGCGCCGCCCATGCCGAGGCTGCGTGCGCCCGGATTGGCGAAACTGAAAGGGACGCTGGCGTTGGTTTCCGAATCGGTGAGCGCGTAAACCGGCGCTGCGAGCAGGGCAAGCCCCAGGCAAGCGGCGTAAGTGAGCGTGCGAGTCATATCCTTCCCCGTCGATTGATCTTCGTTCAGAAGCCGCCGACCACCCAGCCTCCCTCCGCGCAGGATGATACCACCGGTGGCGCGCGGCAGGCGACGCATGCTGATGCCACCAGCGAATTTCTTCACGACGCCATCCGCGGAGGCCGGACAGTTCCCGAGCGGAACCTGTCCGGCAAAATACAGGTTGGACGAGGCGTCACTCGTCGCAGGTGCGCGCCCGGAGTACGGTCAACCGCTGCAGTTCCATGCTTCCGGAACCATAGCCGCTGGTGGTCGATGCATAGCGGACCGAGAGCGCATTCGATGCAAATGTCAGCGTCGCGCTACCCCACTTGCCAGGCGTCAACGCATCGGCCGAGAACGCCGGCGGGAACTGCGCACCATCTCCGCTGAACCGGTACAAATCCATCGCGACGCCACCCGGCTCGGCAAGGCCGGTGCCGATCAGCCACAACGGCGTGCCGTCCGGTTGATAGGTGTACCAGTACGCCGAAGCGATCCGGTTGCCATCGGGCATGTCGTTGATCTCGATATTGAATCCGTAGCCGGGTTGTGCGGGATCAAACCAGATGCCGCTGTTGCATGCATCAACCACACCATCACGGTTGCTCTGCACGAGTGCTGCACGGCTCAAACGATGCAGGTTCATCGTTCCGGGAGTGAATCCGGAAGCAATCGGCGTCCAGCTGGCCGTGGCATCGTCGAGGCTCGTGAAGGTCAGCGTTACATTGCCCCACGTCGCCGTGCTCGCACCACTCGCACCGACCGGGAAGCCAGTCGAACGTGCCGAGAACATCGACAGTGTCAACGTGTTGCCCGCCGGCGTGGCGCGGCCTTGCAGGAACAGCGGCTGGCCGTTACTGAATGTGTACCAGGTCGCGTAGAAGTCGCCATCCGGCAGCGCCTCGAGCAGGAAGCCGTGTCCACTCTGGCCCGGATCGAACCAGTTGCCGCTGTATGCCGACCCGAGCACGAGGTTACCGGATCCATCATGCAGTGGATCCTCCTGGGACAGGACATCCGAGTTCGGGTTCGGATTGCCGGGACCGGTTCCGGTCGAATCGTACGCTCCGGTGGTGGCCTCGCAGTCGAGGTCGCCATGTTCATCGTCACCATCCAGATTGGCGCCGGTATTCGATCCAGGCAGCACAATTGCGCCGGTATCCAGATCGTAGACAAAGAAACGGCGTTGTCCGTTGCCACCATCGACGAGGTTGGTGGCATCGGAAGTGAAGCCGATCGCCGAACCGGTACAGGCAATCTTCGGATCCGAAGAATCGCCGTTCGGCAATGCGTCGTCCGGACCTCGCATCACGAACAGGCTATTGCCGGAATCGCCCTTGGAAAGATCCTTGCTACCTGCACCACCAGTCTGGAACACAAACAGGTTGCTTTGTCCGCTACCGACGCCGGGTAGCAGATTGCGCGCACGCGACGTGAAAGCGATGCGGCGGCCGTCTGTTGAAATGCTGGGTTTGCCCGCATCCGCATCGGCTGGCTCGCCAGTCACCGAAGTGACGGCAAGCAGCTCGCCGGTGACAAGATCCTTGCGTACGATCTGGCGCGCATCGGTCGTTCCGCCGAGATTCGGTGCCTGCGTCGTGAATGTGACGAAGCGGCCGTTCGCGGAAATCACCGGGTCGCAGCTCGCGCCATCTGCCTGCAGACCCTCGTCCGAGACACTGACGCGCGTCACCACGCCGGTTGCCTGGTCCTTGACGAAAACGTCCTTGGCGCCATTGGTATCGTCGGCCACCCAGTTGCTCGCATCCGAACAGAAAGCCAGCAGTTTTCCATCGGCACTCAGGCTGGGTGATTCCACCTCACCATCGAGCGGCTCGTTGTTCATGCCGGTGTCCGCGCACGTCATCTGGAACAGGCTGTTGGGCTGGGAACTGCACAATTGTCCGGGGCCGTTGCCCGAACCGGCCTTGGCGCCTTGTTGCATGCTGGCGGGCTGCAGGATGAACGCCGCAGCCTGGCCGTTCAGTGAAATGTCCGGCGTGATGCCGTTGCCGTGCAACTGCAGCCCGCCAACGCCCTGACTGATCAGGCGCGTCTCTCCGGTGCGTCGATCGCGCAGGAAGATGCTGGCCCCCGCATCGTTGGAATCAAGTGGGACCAGATCTTTCTGTCTGGAACTGAATACCACGATTGATCCGTCCGCGCTGAGTGATGGCTCGATCGAATCCTCGGTCGTCGGAGCGCCACTCAGTGTTCGTGATTCGACCCGCGGCAAATTGAAGGTACTCACGATCGCCTTGCCGGTAAGCGTGACGGTCTGGCCGCTGGCACCGGTGAGCCCTATATCACCAAGATAAGGTTCAAGCCCGTGAGTGATGTGGGTACCATTACAAACTACAACAGCTGGGCCGTGTACATGGGTAACACGGCAAAAAGCGCCTTCACGAGCAGTACGGATTGGGTCCCTTTAGCGAGCATGAGCCCGGTATTCAATGGTACCGTGACGCCTGTGAACGGCCAATGGATGGAGATCACGCTGGACGACCCATTCCTCTGGGATGGTACCAGCAACCTAGTGGTCGCCGTGGACGAAAATTCACCCGGCTATGTTTCTGCCGTTTCGTGGCAGTCTTTCACCGCATCCGCCAACCGCGGCATCCTCTATTACAGCGACGGCACCAACCCCGACCCGAACTCACCTCCAACGGCGAACGTCGGGCCAAGTGCTGACATTGCCCAGATCCAGTTCGTAACCGGCCCCCAGCCTGCCTGCTTCGCCCCTGTGGCCACGACAAGTGTGCAACAGGATTGCGCCAACGGGCAGTTCTCCGTCCGCGTCAACCTGACCGGCTTGGGTGATGCCACCGATGTGGACATCATGAGCGACTATGCGGGCAACCCCGGTGGCGCCACGGCTGTGAGCACCTTGGGCCAAACGGTCCTTGGGCCCTTTGCAAGCCTCAGTGCGGTGAATGTCACGGTGGTGCATAACGGCAACAGTACATGCAATTTGGTACTGGCCCCGATCACCTTCGATTGCACGAATTATGGCGGGAAGAACGCCCTGAGCTTTGATGGGGTGAATGACAACGTGGATTGCGGAAATGCTCCCTCCCTGAACATTACGGGCAACACCATCACCTTGGAAGCATGGATATACCCGACCGCATGGCGGGGCAGTTCCTTCGAAGGCAGCATCATCAACAAGGAGGGAGGCAATACTGGATACATGCTGCGCTGCGGGAACAGTGGCCAGTTGAGCTTCAACATCGGTACGGGCTCCGGCTTCCATGAGCTTCAATCCACCACCGGAGCATTGAGCCTGAACACTTGGCAGCATGTGGCCGGCACATATGATGGGACCACCGAACGGCTCTTCATCAATGGCGCCCAGGTCACTACGGCCACCGGCAGCTATTCTGTTGGTAGCACCACCAATGCTTTGAGGATCGGTAA
>CAJDWV010000012.1_pt1 | contig 28563 bp, 23 predicted proteins | sample 7391731 | NCBI WGS metagenome assembly CAJDWV01 (sample SAMEA7055746, study PRJEB34461) | soil metagenome | biome: terrestrial ecosystem; feature: Peninsula; material: soil | place: Antarctica | collected 2016
GGATTCGTCCGCAATCGGCGTCGCAGGCGTGGATGGTGGTGGTTCGCCGTCCGTACGCCTGTGTTCGTACTCGATAATGATCTTGTCGGCGAACGCCTGGTACACCGGCTTGTGGCAGACCAGCGAGGACACCGCGCGCGCGAACAGGCATACCGCCATGAGCGAGATGACCATGCCGTGGTTGTTGGTGAGTTCCAGCGAAATCACCGCCGCGGTGATCGGTGTCTGCGTGACACCGGCGAGGAACGCTGCCATGCCGAGCAACACGACGGCCGCGGCGGGCGCGGAGGTCAGGAACCCGGACAGCGTGTGTCCCATCCCCGCACCGACAGCGAGCGCCGGCGAGAAGATGCCGCCCGGAAGTCCCGCCCACTGCGACAGGATATTGGCGGCGAGCTTGGCCAGTCCGAAACTGGCCGCGGCACCTTCCGTACTGTGGAAGAGCCCCTGCACTTCCGAATAGCCGGTACCGTAGACCACGCTGCCGGTGGCGACGCCGATCACGGCCAGCGCCAGCCCACACACAAACGCGAAACGCACCGGCCCGCGGCGACGCCACTCGGCGAGACGGGCCATGGGTCCGGCATCTGCAAGCAGGATCATGCGCGAGAACAATCCACCACCCAAACCGCCACAGATGCCGCACACCAGCACCGCGAGCCAGCCGGCACCGAGTGGCAGATCCGTATCGACGACCCCGAAGTAGGAATAGTTACCGAGCAGGCCCAGCGACACGACACCGGCGAAGATCACCGCGGTCAGGATGATGCCGCTGAAGCGGTGCTCGAACGTGCCGGCCAGTTCCTCGATCGCGAACACCACACCGGCCAGCGGTGTATTGAACGCCGCAGCGATACCGGCGCCACCGCCGGCGAGTACGAAACGCGAAATCTGTGTTGGTTCGGAAAAACCGAGGCGTCGCCCGAGCCAGTACATGAGCCCGGCACCGACGTGCACGGTAGGCCCCTCGCGGCCAACCGCCGCGCCGCCGGCCAGTGCAATCAATGTCAACAGCATCTTGCCGAGTGAAACCGGCAACGACAGCAGGCGCTGGCGAAACACGCTGTCATCGACAGCAATTGATGCGATGACCTGCGGAATACCGCTGCCGCGCGTCGGCCGCAGCACGCCGCGCGTGAGCCAGGCCAGCAGCGCAAATGTCAGTGGCGTCACCAGCAGCGGCAGGTACGGCGAAATCGTCAGAAGCTGCCGAAACAGTTCGTAGGACACTTCTGCCGCGCGCGAAAAGAACACTGCGGCGAGACCAACCAGGATGCCGCCCATCCACAACGCAAGCCGTCGCTTCCATTGCGAAGGGGCAAAGAACTCGTGCCCGAGCAACGCCTTGATACGGCTGCGCGAATCCATGGAAGGCTTTCTGGCGATAGGTGATGCTCCCGTCGGGTGCGATTCCGTTCGACGTCTTGCGCGAATGGCGGTGCAAGAATACCGCGTCACGTCCGGCAGACCATGATGATCATAGCGGCGCCGCGACAGGATGGGCTGCGCGCAGACCACGCAATGTCGCGGTTGCATGAAAATGACGCTGCCGGATTTATGGCTGCGATCCCGTTTGCAAATACGGCATGACTTGCCATCGGCGACAATCACCCGCATCGTCAGGGGTTGATCCGAAAAGTTCACGGGAAGAATTCATGACGACAATCGAGGCGCTGCTCGCGCTGCCACTGACACAAGCCCTGGGCGGGCTGCTGATCCTGGTGCTGGTCGCATGGTTCGCGTTCGAGCTGACCCGGCGCTTCGTACTCGGCGCGCTGAAACGGCTGGTACTTCGCACCACCTGGACCTGGGACGATGTGTTCCTGCGTCACCGCGCGCTGCACCCGCTCGCATGGATCGCGCCAACGCTGGTCGTGCAGTTCGGCATCCGCTTCGTCCCGCATCTTCCGGACGAACTCGACATGCTGATCCGCAATGTCGCGTTGGCTGGCACCATCTTCTTCCTCGTGCTGATGATCGGCTCGACCCTCAACGCGCTGGAAGACATCTACAGCCAGGCATCGCGCGGGACCCGCTCGATCAAGAGCTACATGCAGTTCCTGAAGATCGTGATCTACATCATCGCGACGGTGATCGTTGTTGCAATCCTCATCGATCGTTCGCCGCTTATCCTGCTCTCCGGCCTCGGTGCACTGTCGGCGATCATGCTGCTGGTGTTCAAGGATACGATCCTGGGTCTCGTGGCGGGTGTGCAGATCACATCCAACGACATGCTGCGCGTCGGCGACTGGATCGAGATGCCCTCTTCCGGTGCCGATGGCGACGTGATCGACATCGCGCTGCACACCGTCAAGGTGCAGAACTGGGACAAGACGATCACCACGATCCCGAGCTGGAAGCTCATCACCGAGTCATTCAAGAACTGGCGCGGCATGTCCGAATCCGGCGGTCGCCGCATCAAGCGTTCCCTGTGGATTGACGCGGACAGCGTGCATTTTCTTGATGACGAGGAGATTCACCGACTCAGCCAAATCCGTCTGCTGCGTGATTACCTGGAACACAAGTCCGGAGAAGTTTCACGCTGGAACGAGGAGCTTTCCGAAGCCGATCGCATTGCGCCGAACGAACGACGGCTGACCAATCTGGGTACGTTCCGTGCGTATGCACTCGCGTTCCTGCGGGCGCATCCCGGGATCAATAGCGACATGACGATGATCGTGCGCCAACTCGAAACCGGCAGCCAGGGCATTCCGTTGCAGCTGTACTGCTTCACGCGCACGGTAGCGTGGCGCGAGTACGAAGGGATCCAGTCGGACATATTCGACCATCTGATCGCGATTCTGCCGGAGTTCGGCTTGCGCCTGTATCAGGCCCCGGCCGGCGGGGACCTGCGCAGCGCGGCCCGCGCCATGGCTTCGCGCGACCAGAACGCTCACGACGCCGCTACGCCATGAGTTGGTTCAACAGATAAGCAGGGGCTCATGTCAATTTGTTGTAGGAGATTCTATGTTGCGAATCAAGCCATCGCGGGCTGCCTTGGCTGATAGTCCGACTGATTGCTCATAAGCGCGAAGGCAATGCGTGCGAGCTTTCGTCCGAGTGCAACGAGGGCCTGGATACGGGACAACCCACGCGCCAATGCGCGTTCGTAGAAGGGTTTCCATGTCGCGGACCGGGAAGCGGTCATGGCGGCCATGTACAGGAGGCGCCGCACCTCGCTGTCGCCCTTCTTGGTGAGTCTTCGTCGTCCACTGTATTGACCCGATTCACACACCCGCACATCCATGCCGATGAAGGCAATGAAGGCGTCAGCGCTGGTAAACGCACCGCGATGGAAGATCAAGGTCAGTGCCGCGCCGGTGATCGGGCCGACGCCTTCGATGCCCTGACAGCGTCGAGCATCGGTCATCCAGCCGCAGCGCAGCAAGTGGTTGCGTAGACGCTTGTTGATCAGGTGCACCAGAGCAGTCATTTTTTTCAGCAGGGCGTGCATCGAGGATTGCAGTTCAGACAATCCTTGCAGACTCTGGCGTAGCTGCGTGCGTGCCTGGACCAGCACTGCGCGGCGACGCAACAGCTTTTGTATGGCGGTATAGCCTTGTGGCGGCGGACTCCACGCACGCAGCTCCTCGCGTTCATGACGTAGATAACGCAACAGCAGGGCCGCATCGTTGGCGTCAGTCTTGGCACGCACGCCGATGCTTTCGCGGTAACGCTTCAAGCGTAGGCCGTCGATGACGTAAACCGTATGACCCAGCGCGTGCGCCCGTTCGACCAGGGTGACATGAAAGATGTTGGTGGCTTCCACAACCAGGCAAACCGGACCGTGCAGCGACTTCAGGTACGCATCGATCGCCTTGCGTTCATTGGGTAACTTCAGGAGATTTGCTGAATCGGATGTACGGATAACCAGTTCAACCTTGGCGACATCCGCACCGATCAACGTCGCTTCTACCTGCATTGCCATGTTCTGTTCTCCCAGATAGTGTACGAATTGCTTGCCGGGAGCTCACCTGCGCTGGCTTGTCACAAATCGTCGGTCCCAAAGGCCGATAGACTCCTTATTGGCGCTAGTGGTGAGGGGCGGGACGAAGTCTCCTACAGTCTGTGCCATTGGCCAGATGCAGCTTTGGTCCCTCCACCCCGGCAAGTCCCTTTCTGACCTACCGGGAGAGAACATACAAGCAGCTTTCAGCCGCGACGCTCTTGATCGGCGATCCAGAAGAGCTGCGCGGTCCTTGGTCGTCCTCATCCAAACAACGGCCACAGCACCATCAACAGCCCGATCAGAGAAACGGTCCACGCGAGCGTGCGGACATAGGGCACGCCAAACGCATACAGCGGCAAATACACGACGCGTGCCCAGAAATACAACTGCGCACCGAGCGCAGTGGTGCTATTGGCGTGATTGGTCGCGACGACTGCGAGAACCGCTGCCGCGAAGAAGGCGAATGTTTCGAGGAAGTTCTTCGATGCACGATCAAGGCGTGCAGCGAGCGTACCCAGCGGTTCGGCCTGTTCGTCGCGTGCACTCGTGTTCCAAGCAACCCCGCGCTGCCGGGTTGCCCACGTCACGGCGAGCATGATGTGGACCAGTCCCAGCACGATCGCCCACACCAGCATGCGAATTTCAATGGTCACGGTAATGTCTCCTCAACGTGCGCAGGTCACCAGCCATGGCATCCGGCGTTGTCGTGTCACGCGGATCGCCGAATGTCTCCTCGCTGAGGATCGGCTCGTTGCGATCGAGCCGCTATGAAACGACATGCCCTAAATCCCAATGAACACGGGATGTATGGCGGAGAGAGTGGGATTCGAACCCACGGTGGCATTGCTGCCACGCCGGTTTTCAAGACCGGTGCCTTAAACCGCTCGGCCATCTCTCCGCATTTTCAACTTCACAGGTGCGCTGCGCGCACCACCACGCCGGTTTGAGTCGAGCGCGACGCACTCTGCTTTTCGTAGGAAACGGCTTCCGCCGTGATGCTCTTCTACGGAATTCATCAAAAAGCATCGCGGCTAAAGGCCGCTCCTACAAGAGATCCACCGGAATACCATTTCACGCAATGCGATCGACACCACCCATGTAGGGCCGAAGCACCGCGGGAATGCTGATCGATCCGTCTGCATTCTGATGGTTTTCCATCACTGCGATCAATGCGCGGCCGACGGCGACGCCGGATCCGTTCAGGGTGTGCACGAGTTCCGGCTTGCCCGAATCAGGATTTCGCCAGCGGGCGAGCATTCGCCGTGCCTGGAAATCCGTGCAGTTGGAGCACGAGGAAATCTCGCGATGCGTGTCCTGGCTCGGCAGCCAGACTTCCAGGTCATAGGTCTTCGCGGCGGCGAACCCCATGTCGTCCGTGCACAGCAGCATGCGCCGATACGGCAATTCCAGCTTTTCGAGCACCACTTCCGCACAGCGCGTCATGCGTTCGAGTTCGGCGCTGCTCTCCTCGGATTTGCTGATCGAAACCAGCTCGACCTTTTCGAACTGGTGCTGACGGATCATGCCACGCACGTCGCGGCCACCCGAGCCAGCTTCGGCGCGAAAACACATCGAGTGCGCGGTCATCCTCTGCGGCAACGTATCCGCATCGAGGATGCTGTCGCGCACGATGTTGGTCAGCGGCACCTCGGCGGTCGGGATCAGGTAGCGCTTCGACTCGCCGACTTCAGTCGAAAATAGATCTTCCTCGAACTTCGGCAACTGTCCGGTACCCTGCATCGCATCGGCATTGACCAGAAGTGGCACATTGCACTCAAGATACCCATGTTCCTGCGTGTGCAGATCCAGCATGAACTGGGCGAGCGCACGATGCAGGCGCGCAAGCTCGCCGCGCAGTACGGTGAAACGCGCACCGGAAATCTTCGCGGCAGTTTCGCCGTCCAGCCAGCCCTTGTGCGTACCCAGCTCGACATGGTCGCGGACCGCGAAATCGAACGTGCGCGGCGTTCCGAAACGGTGCATCTCGACATTGGCGGATTCGTCCGCACCTTGCGGCACCGATGCATCGGGCAGGTTCGGAATGCCGAGCATCATGTCCGAGAGGCGCTGCTGCACATCGGTGAGGCGATGCTCATTCGCCTTGAGGTGGTCGGCGATCGCCGCAACTTCGGCAAACAGACCGGATGCATCCTCACCCTTGCCCTTGGCGATGCCGATTGCCTTCGAGCGGGTGTTGCGCAGGTTCTGCAGTTCCTGGGTTTCGGTCTGCACCGACTTGCGCTCGGCCTCGAGCGCCTCGATCGCGGCCGTATCAAGGTCGAAACCGCGCGATTTCAGTCTTTCGGCAACAGCGGCGAGCTGTCCGCGCAACAGGACGGGATCAAGCATGGGAGGGCATTCCGGAGCGACAACAGCCGCCGATTATCGCCGCGCAGGCAATGCAGCCGCAACGTCCCTGGCAAAACGCCGAGCATACCGGACTCGCTGAATCGGAACGGCCGGCGCGTTCATGTCGCATCAATGGCCGCTGGCCGAGCCCACGGCAGCCGGGCTCGAAATCACCGGCGTCCCTACCTTTTCCGTGGATTCGGCGAGCAGGATCGCGATTGCATCCATGGCATCGCGGCCACGCAGGCGTTTGCCGCCTCGCGGTGGCGGCTGCGGCACGTAGTTGTTGAGCATCAACGCAAACGCAAGATTCTCACCGGCTTTGGTCGTCACATAGCCCGCCAGCGCATCGGTGTAGCTCATGCTGCCGGATTTGGCCTGCACGGTGTCTTCAGCCGGTGTCTTGTGCATGCGCGCGCGCAGCGAACCATCCACACCGGCAATCGCCAGGGAATCACGGAATGTCGCGCCCCAAGGTTGCCTTGCCGCATAAATGAGCAGACCGGTCAATGCCGCCGGCGTCGTCAGATCCTTGCGTGAGAGGCCGGCACCCTCCTCCATCAGCACTACCGACTTCGGCGCTCCGACATCAATCAGCCATTTTTGCATCGCGCGGATGCCCCAGTCTTCGGTAGTGCGAAACGGCAGTGTCGCGCCTTCGTCCTCCGGTGCCTGATCGAACGCGAACTTCGAACCGACCATCAACAGCAGGTTCTGCAGGTAAAGGTTCTGTGAGCGCTTCAAGCCTGAATGCACGATTTCCGCGAGCGGCGGCGACCACACATCGGCAACATGCTGCAGCTTTTCGGGCTTGAGGGGCCCGTCGCGACGCGGCCAGTGCGCAACCCGAACCTTGCCATCGAAATCGATACCGCGACGGATCAGGGCATCGCTCATTAGATTGCCGGCCAGCAGTGCGGGATCGGCGATCGATATCCGGTAACCCTGTGCGTCCGTGCCGAGCGCGATGCTGCCAAACGCTGCGAGCGTGGAGGAACCGGGTGCGCGGTAAAGATTGATGTCGTTGCGCTTGCCGCGCGCAACCGTACGCAAGCTGTTGGCGAGATCGAGTGCGGCGTACGCGGGCTGGAACGCGATCACCGCCGGGTCGTCCACAGCCTTGCCCGGTGACACTGTCACGCGCACGATGTTCTCACCGATGCTCAAGGTGGAGATCGGCGCGCCGAACCAGCTCTGCAGGTCATAGCTGTCATCGGCGATCACATCACCATGCACGCGGCGCACGCCGCTCTTGCCGAGTTCGGCAGCGAGTTGATCCGGCCATTGCGTGCGCCCGGTGGTGCCGAGCGTCGGATCACCGTAGCCATACAGGATGAGATCGCCGCGCAGCGTGCCGCTGCGGTCAGGCTTGCCGGTTGCGAACAGCGATGTGGGAACGCGGTGGCGTTCGCCGAACGTGGCGAGCGCGAGCGCGCCGGTGAACAGCTTGCCGGTCGACGCCGGGATCATGAGCTTGTCGGCATCGTGTGCAAAGATCTGCCTGCCGCTGTCGAGCGACACTACCTTGATGCCCCAGGACGCTGCAGCGAAATCAGGCTGGGAAATGTAGGCTGCGAGCTTTGTCGCGAGATCCCGGCTGCCTGTTTGGGAACCACCATCCTGGGCCACAACGCCCTGCGTTGTCAGCGCAAGCAAGACAAGCACCCCGAACATCACAAAACGTTTCAGCATGTCGTGGAAAAACCTCCTTGTCTGGTGCACGCGATCGCGGTGTCCGGCTGAAAGCTGCAGAATGCGGCGGGAATGCGATATGCAAGCTGCGGCCTGCATCACGATTTGCGAGAATTGGCTGCGTCATCGCCTGCGGATTGCGACTCTCGTGCCGCACGGCGCGCTTCACGTAACGCATCAAGCTTCTCGCCAATGCGCGCTTCGAGGCCGTGTGCGGTTGGTTTGTAGAACCTGCGTCCAGCAAGCGCGTCGGGCAGGCACTGCTGGTCCAGCGCCACCCCACCTGGAACGTTGTGATCGTATTGGTAGCCCTGGCCGTAACCGAGACCTTTCATCAGCCGCGTCGGTGCATTACGCAGATGCATCGGCACGTCGCGCGTACCGTTCGCACGTACTTCGGCACGCGCGTCATTGAAGGCGGCATAGGCGGCATTGCTCTTCGCCGCGATGGCGAGATAGATAGCCAGTTGCGCGAACGCAAGTTCGCCCTCCGGCGAACCGAGCCGTTCCCAGGTGTCCCAGGATTCCAGCGCGAGGGTCAGCGCACGCGGGTCGGCGAGGCCGATGTCCTCGATCGCCATGCGCGTCAGACGTCGCGCCAGATAGGCTGGATCGACACCGCCATCGAGCATGCGCGTCAGCCAGTAAAGCGCCGCATCCGGGTCCGACGAGCGCACCGACTTGTGCAGGGCGGAAATCTGGTCGTAAAACTGCTCACCGCCCTTGTCGAAGCGGCGCGTACGATCGGCGAGCACCTGTTCGAGGGTGACCGGTGCGATCACGCCGTCGCTGGCGAGCTCGGCGGCAATCTCGAGCAGCGTGAGTGCGCGGCGCACGTCGCCGTCCGCCGCTTCGGCGATGAGTTCGAGTGCCTCGTCCTCGACCTTGAGCTGCATATCGCCAAGGCCGCGTTCACGATCGGCCAGCGCCCGTTGGAGCGCTGCGACGATGTCGGGAACCGCGACCGCATCCATGACATGCACGCGGCAGCGTGACAGCAGCGCCGAGTTCAGTTCGAACGACGGGTTTTCCGTGGTCGCGCCGACGAACAGGATGATGCCCTTCTCGATATGCGGCAGAAACGCGTCCTGCTGCGCCTTGTTGAAGCGGTGCACCTCATCGACAAACAACACGGTGCGAAGGCCTTGAGCAAACCGCTGCTCGGCTTCGGCAAGTTCGACGCGCACCTGCGGCAATCCCGACAGCACTGCGGAAATCGCGCGGAACTCCGCCTGGGCATAGCGTGCAAGCAGCAACGAGAGTGTGGTCTTGCCGCAGCCGGGTGGGCCCCACAGCACCATCGAATGCACGCGACCGCTCTCGATGGCGCGCCGCAATGGCCGGTCGGGGTCGAGCAGGCGTGACTGGCCGACGATCTCGTCCAGTGAATCGGGCCGCATACGCTCGGCCAGCGGTTTCAGAGCGTCGGATTCAGCGAACAACGCGGGCGTGGCGGTAGCGGCCGGCTTGGATCGAGGCATGCACGGAATGATACGCGCAAGCGGCGCGGGGGTTTGAACGTCCGTTCAGCCCGCCCAGCCGCGCAGCCGGTACATCCAAAGGCCCAGATATTCCTTGATTGCTCGCGTGCTGCCATCCAGTGCACCGGTATCGGGTATCCAGTCCAGTGGTGAGGAACGCAGCGGCGCTACGGCCTCGACGTCCGTCGGCGCCGGAATCACCTCCACGCCAAGCGTTGCGAACGTGGCCATCGATCGCGGCATGTGCAGTGCGGAAGTCACCAGAAGGATGCGATGGATGCCGCGTTCACGCAGGATCTGGCTGGTGAAGGCGGCATTTTCGTGAGTCGTGCGACTCCGGGATTCGCGAATCAGCGCCGAATCCGGAACACCGAGCGCCTGCATGAACTCGGCCATGGCATCGGCGCCGGGCTGATCGCTGGTCGACCATTGCACCGCGCCGCCGGACAGGATCACCACTGGCGCGCGGCCCGCGTGCCACAGTTTCGCCGCAAACCATTCGCGATCGGCACCCGACTGCAGATTGGGTCCGGCACGCGAGCCGCTCCGGTAACCCTCGATGCCGCCGCCGAGCACCACGATCGCATCGGCGACCGGATATTCGGCTGCAGGGCGCGCGGGATAAACCTGCTCCAGACTTTCGCGCAACCATCGTGACGGCACCGCCAGCGACCACACCAGCAGCCACACCAGTCCAAACGCAATCAACAGGCCGCCACTGCGCCGCCAGCCCGCGTAGCGTGCGAGCAGACCCAGCGGCACGAGAATCAGACACAGGCTAAGCGGATAGGCGAGTTGCGCAAGCAACTTCATGATGAGAAGCATGGTGTTTTCCGGGATGTCAGCGGATTTTGGTGCGTATGCCGTGTTGATCATGCCGCATTGTCGGATCCCAAGGCGATCCATCCGATCGTGCGAGATCGCGGACTCCGATCAGCGCACGATCGTAGCTGTGGCGCGATTGAAGCTCGATGGATTGCACGCTGAGCGAGACAATTCGAGCAGGCTGGAAATGTGCAACGGTTACCCGGTCACGACGATTCCACATCTCGCACCGTCCACGCGATGACCTCATCGGCCATTTCATCGACGCTGTGCCGGGTGGTTTCGAGGAGGAGTTCCGGTGCTTCGGGAATCTCGTACGGAGAATCGATGCCGGTGAAATTCTTGAGCTCGCCGGCGCGTGCTTTCGCGTACAAACCCTTCACGTCGCGTTGTTCGGCAACTTCCAGCGGCGTGTCGACGAAGACTTCTCCGAACTCGCCTTCCGCGAACAGGTCGCGCGCGAGCCGGCGCTCGCTCCGAAACGGCGAGATGAAACTCACCAGTACGATCAGGCCCGCATCGACCATGAGCTTGGCAACTTCCGCGACACGCCGGATGTTCTCGACGCGATCCTCGTCGGTGAAGCCAAGGTCCTTGTTGAGGCCATGGCGCACATTGTCGCCGTCCAGCAGGTAGGTATGGTTGCCGCGCGCCAGCAGCCGTCGCTCGACGACGTTGGCGATTGTCGATTTGCCGGAACCGGAAAGACCGGTAAACCATAGGCAGCGTGGCGTCTGATGTTTCATCGCGGCGCGCGCGCCCTGATGGACATCCAGCGCCTGCCAGTGCACGTTGGCGGCGCGACGCAACGCGAAATCCAGCGTACCGGCCGCAACCGTGGAATTGCTCTGCCTGTCGATGAGAATGAAGCCGCCAAGCGCGTGGTTCTGCGCATACGGCGCGAATGGCACGGCTTGGTCGAGATTGAGATTGCACACACCGATATCGTTCAGCTCGAGACGCTTGGCCGCGAGCTGTTCCTGGGTATCGACATCCACCTTGTGCTTGATCTCCGTGATCGTCGCGTTGATCGTCCGCGTGCCGATCCTGAGCCAGTACGGACGGCCCGGAAGAAGTGCGTCATCGCTCATCCACAGCACATGCGCGGCGAACTGGTCGGACACCTCCGGCGCATCGGAGCCGGCCGCAATGACGTCCCCGCGGCTGATGTCGAGTTCGTCATCAAGCGTCACGATGACGGATTGCCCGCTACGAGCCTCTTCGAGGTCGCCATCAGCGGTGACGATGCGATCGATCCGCGAACGCCTGCCGGAAGGCAGCACTACGATCGCGTCGCCGGGTTTGACGCGACCCGCGCACAAGGTGCCCGCAAAACCGCGAAACCCCGAATCGGGACGGCAAACCCACTGCACCGGCAGGCGCAGCGCGTCATCGGCGCCCGGCTTTAGGATCTCGACTAACTCCAGGTGTTCGAGCAAGGCAGGTCCCGAGTACCAAGGCGTGTTGTCCGAACTCGTCAGCAGGTTGTCGCCCTTCAGCGCCGAAACCGGAATCGCAACGACATGATCGATGCCAAGCTGCTCGGCAAGTTCGCAGTAACCGGCCGCGATGGTGTCGAAGACCTTCTGGTCGAAGCCGACCAGATCCATCTTGTTGACCGCAAGTACGACATGCCGGATACCGAACTGCGACACGATGTAGCTATGCCGGCGGGTTTGCGTCAGAAGTCCCTTGCGCGCATCCACGAGCACGATCGCAAGATTCGCAGTCGATGCGCCCGTCGCCATGTTGCGCGTGTACTGCACATGCCCCGGGCAATCGGCCACGATGAACTGGCGCCTGGCGGTACCGAAGAAACGGTACGCGACATCGATCGTGATGCCCTGCTCGCGCTCGGCCTCCAGGCCATCAACGAGCAGCGCGTAGTCGATGTCATTGCCCTGCGTGCCATGGCGGCGGCTGTCCGATTCGAGCGCTCGCAACTGGTCATCGAGCAGCAGGCGGCTGTCGTTGAGAAGGCGCCCGATCAGGGTGCTCTTGCCATCGTCCACACTGCCACAGGTGATGAAGCGCAGCAGGTCACGGCGCTCGTGATCCTGCAGCCAGGTTTCGATCGCGGATTCCGATTGCGCGCGGATCATGTGGTGCTCTTCCCCTGGATTCGCGCACTCCCGAGATCTTGCGAACCAAAACATGCGTGATGCCGGCCGCGCATCAGAAATACCCTTCCTGCTTCTTCTTCTCCATTGAAGCCGAGACATCATGATCGATAACACGTCCCTGGCGCTCCGAGCTGGTCGACGCGAGCATTTCCGCGATGATCTTCTCCACGGTGTCCGCATCCGATTCGATCGCACCGGTCAGCGGATAGCAGCCGAGCGTGCGAAACCGCACGCGTTTCGTCATCGGCACTTCGCCATCACGAAGCGGCATGCGTTCATCATCGACCATGATCAGCGCACCCTCGCGCTCGACCACCGGCCGCTCGGCAGCGAAATACAACGACGGCACCGGAATGTTCTCGCGGTAGATGTAAAGCCAGATGTCGAGCTCGGTCCAGTTCGACAACGGAAACACGCGCACGCTTTCGCCCTTGGCGATACGGCCGTTGTAAAGGTTCCAGAGTTCCGGGCGCTGATTCTTCGGATCCCAGCGATGCTGCGCGTTGCGGAATGAGAACACGCGTTCCTTGGCGCGCGATTTCTCCTCGTCGCGCCGCGCGCCGCCGATGGCTGCGTCGTAGCCGCCCGCATCGAGCGCCTGCTTGAGTGCCTGGGTTTTCATCACGTCGGTATGCACGGTGGCGCCGTGTGTGAAAGGACCGACGCCATCCCGCAGGCCGTCCTGGTTGATGTGCACGCAAAGATCGACGCCGGTTTCCGCTGCACGGCGATCACGGAATGTGATCATCTCCCGAAACTTCCAGGTGGTATCGATGTGCAGCAGAGGAATCGCGGGCCGGGCGGGCGCGAACGCCTTGAGCAGCAGATGCAGCAGCACCGAGGAATCCTTGCCAACCGAGTACATCAGGACCGGATTGTGAAATTGCGCAGCAACTTCACGCAGGATATGGATGCTCTCTGATTCCAGACGATCGAGGTGTGACAGGCGCGTGCTCATCGCCGGGCCCCGGTTTCCGGAATCGACACTGCAACGGTACTCTCAGTCACGGACCGGGAACACTTCGGTGTCGGAACCCAGCTCACCAATCACATCCACGTCCTTGGGTGGCACAAAGCGGAATTCGTCTGCAGCGAAGTGCGGGTTGCGCTGCCAGTGGGTGAAGCGGATCTCGGTGGAATTGCCGAGCGCATCCTTGAAGAGCATGCGATCGAGGCCGTCGGTCGAAAAGCCGAGTTCCGCGTACTCGAAATCCGGCTCCTCCGCACGCGATACAAGCTTCAGCCACAGCAATCCGTCACGTTCCCCAGATTCGCTCGTGGTGAAGTCGCGATCCAGTTGCGATAGGTCGGTAAGCACCGTCAGCGGGCTCTGCGCCTCGGCAGCGCCTTGGTCGCGTACCGTGACCTGCATCAGGTCCGGATCGTAAACCCAGACATTGTGCCCGTCGGCAACGATGATCTGCTGGTACGGCGTGGTTACTTCCCAGCGGAACTGGCGCGGCGCCTTGAGCGCCAGCGTACCTTTGGCGGAGTCACCCACATCGCCGTTGGCGCTCGTGACGGTCTGGCTGAAATCCGTGCTAACGGCGCGCAGATCCGCACTGAATGCCTCCATCCGGCCTCGCGCGGTATCGGCGGCCAGCGCCGGCATGCTGAGAAGCACAAACAAAAAAACCAGGAATCGCATCAGATAACCCTTCTCGACGGGACGGTACTTTACGTGACACCTATCGGGTATTCACTTGCCGCTGGCATACACCATCAGTTCTTTGGTGGTGGCGGCGCAAGTACGCTACGGTTTCCATTGTGCTCGGGTTCACTGACCACGCCATCGCGCTCCATCTGCTCGATCATGCGTGCGGCACGGTTGTAGCCGATACGGAGGTGACGCTGCACGCCGGAGATGGATGCGCGCCGCGTTTCGGTGACGATCGCGACGGCGCGGTCATACAGCTCGTCGTAGGCATCGTCGCTCGCCGCAGATGAATCTTCCGGGATTCCGCTGTCGTTGATCACGCGGCCGTCGCCTAACGTCTGTACTTCCTCGAGAACCCCGTCGATGTACTTGGGCTCGCCTTGCGCGCGCAGCCAGTCGACCACCTTGTGCACTTCGTGATCATCGACGAACGCACCGTGTACGCGCTCGGGCGTGGCGGTGCCGGGGGGCAGATACAGCATGTCGCCGTGGCCAAGCAGCGTTTCCGCACCGGACTGGTCGAGGATCGTGCGCGAGTCGATCTTGCTCGATACCTGGAAGGCGATACGCGTCGGGATGTTGGCCTTGATGAGGCCGGTAATCACGTCCACGGACGGGCGCTGCGTGGCGAGGATCAGGTGCACGCCCGCGGCGCGCGCCTTCTGCGCAAGGCGTGCAATGAGTTCCTCAACCTTCTTGCCGACAATCATCATCATGTCGGCAAATTCGTCGATGATCACGACGATGTTCGGCAGCGGTTCCAGCGGCTCGGCAACGCGTTGCGGTTCGGAGGCATCGGGCCGGAACAGCGGATTGAGCAACGGCTGGCCGCTGGCCTGTGCATCACGAACCTTCTTGTTGAAACCGGCCAGGTTGCGCACCCCAACCGAGGCCATCAACTTGTAGCGCCGTTCCATCTCGCCGACGCACCAGCGAAGCGCGTTGGCCGCCTCCTTCATGTCGGTGACAACCGGCGCGAGCAGATGCGGGATGTGCTCGTAGACCGACAGTTCCAGCATCTTCGGGTCGATCATGATGAGACGAATCTCATCCGGCGACGCCTTGTAGAGCAGGCTCAGCACCATCGCGTTGAGGGCGACGGATTTTCCCGAGCCGGTGGTACCGGCGACCAGCAGATGTGGCATCTTGGCGAGATCCACGACTACCGGCGCGCCACCGATGTCCTTGCCGAGTGCAAGCGCGAGCGGCGATTTCATCGTGTCGTATTTTTCCGAGCGCAGGATCTCGGACAGGTACACGATCTCGCGATTGATGTTCGGGATTTCGAGGCCGATCACCGACTTGCCCGGAATGACGTCGACCACGCGCACGCTCATCACCGAAAGGCCGCGCGCGATGTCCTTGTCCAGGCTGGAAATCTGGCTGCCCTTGATGCCGGCCGCCGGCTGCACTTCAAAACGCGTGATCACCGGGCCCGGATGCGCGCTGACGACCTCTGCGTCGATACGGAAATCCTTGAGCTTGAATTCGACCTGGCGCGAAAGCGCGTCGAGCGTCTCCTGCGAATAGCCCTTGACGCGCTGCTGTGGTTCGTCGAGCAGCGACAGCGGCGGCAGTCCGCCATCGCTCGCGCGGGTAGAGAAGAGTGGAATCTGGGTTTCGCGTTTGGCGCGATCGCTCTTACCGATCGGCGCAAGCTGCGGCTCGATGCGCAATGGTTCGCGGCGCAATTGACGCGCCGATTCGAGCTTGCGGGTTTCCTTGCGTTCGCCTTTGGCAAGCCGCGCCGCATTCCAGTCGCCGGTCTGGCGCAGCACGCCACCGGCCCATGCTCCAGCCTGCATAAGCCAGCGACCGATCGCGTCCATGACCTTGAACCAGGACAGCCCGGTCGCGAGCGTAATGGCGACCAGGAACAATGCAAACAGGAACAGGCTGGCGCCGAGGAAGCCAAAACCCTGCGCCAGGTTGGACGCAACAAGCTGGCCGAGGATGCCGCCCGCATTGGTTGGCAATGTCGGCTGCGCGGCCACGTGCAGATGTGCCAGCCCGGTGCCGGCGATGAAGAACGCGACGAAACCGGTAAGACGCAGCATCGGATCGAGCGCCGAGGCCTCGTTTTCGAGCGCACGCCCGCCACGCAATACCGCCGCACCCACCCCAACCAGTACGAGCGGAAACGCGTAGGCGAGCACGCCGCAGAAATAGAACAGGATGTCGGCGACCCACGCGCCGAATGCACCACCGAAGTTGTGCAGCTTTTCATCCTGCGCTGCATGGGACCAGCCGGGATCGGCCGCGTTGTAGCTCAGCAGGCACGCGAGCAGATAAACGGCAAGTGGCAACAGCAACAGGAACGCCGCCTCGCGCAGCACGCGTTGCAGACGCTCATTGCCTTGCGGCTTCGATTTTCCCCTGAGTTCGCGCGCCACCGGGCGATTACACCTTAAGTCTGGATTGCAAGTTACTGTTTTACCACAACCCCACAGTAGCGCGACGAGTCTGCTGTCAGCTTCCGGTTTTTAGAGCCGGGTGCACGATCTCGCCATCGGCGACATTGATGCCCTTGCGCAGCGGCGCGTAGTGACGCCAGTTCCTGTCGCTGGCCATGTGCAGCACATACGGCAGGATCGCCGCGCAGATCGCGTGCGAGGAAGTCTGCGGTACCGCGCCCGGCATGTTGGTAACGCAAAAGTGCACCACACCATCGACCGTATAGGTCGGATCGGCCCAGGACGTCGGTCGCGAGGTTTCGAAGCAGCCGCCCTGATCGATGGAAATGTCCGCAAGCACGCTGCCCGGTTCCATCGCCTTGACCATTTCCTCAGTCACTACCTGCGGAGCGCGCGCGCTCGGCACGAGCACTGCGCCGACCACCAGATCGGCATTGCGCAGTTCGCGCATGACCACTTCGCTGTACGGATACAGCGCTGTGACATTGGCACCGAGTGCCATCATCTGTGCGAGGCGATCCTGGCGCTTGTCGAACACCACGACATTGGCGCCACCGGCAGCAGCGAGCGCGGCCGAGTTTCCACCGGCTGCTCCGGCGCCGAACACCACTACCTTGCCGCGTTCCGTACCCGGCAGACCACCCAGCAACTTGCCCTTGCCACCAGCCGGCTGGTGCAGAAGATGCGTACCGATCTGTACCGCGATGCGGCCGGCGATGATCGACATCGGCGCGAGCAATGGCAACAGGCCCTGCTCGTCTTCAACGCTCTCGAACGCGACGGCGGTCAGGCCGATCTCCAGCAGGCGCTTGGTCAGTTCCGGCTCGGCGGCCAGATGCAGATAGCAGAACAGCAGATGATCCTTGCGCAAGCGCGCCAGGTCGCCCGCGATCGGCTCCTTGACCTTGACGATGAGCTCGGCGACTTCGTACAGCTTGTCCGCATCGGGCACCACGGTGACGCCGATCAACGAGTACGTTTCGTCGACGAAACCGCTCTTGACGCCCGCACCGGACTGGACAAACACTTCATGACCGTGAAGGATCAGATCCGCACACGCATCGGGTACCAGTGCGACCCGGCCTTCGAGCGTCTTGGTTTCGGAAGGGATACCGATACGCATGTCACATTTCCTCGATCAGGGTAAGTGGACGCACGTCGCGGTCGACGTACGGGAAAAAGCCGCCAGGTGACGCTGGATGGACGCGCGCCTTGAATCGCGAACGTTTTCCCCGCATGTTGCCCGTTCCACCAATGCCGCAGTGTCGCAGCCGTGGTATCGCAGGACGCAATGCAGGTGGATGGAAAACCGAATCGCCGATCGCCGTTTATGCGGTCCGGCATAATGCAGGATGTCCCGACATTACACCGCCCGAAAGCGGTCTGGATTATACATGACACCCCCAAAACACTCGCGATTGATCATTCTCGGTTCCGGCCCGGCCGGATACTCCGCGGCCGTGTACGCAGCGCGCGCCAACCTCAAGCCAACGCTCATCACGGGCTTGGCCCAGGGCGGGCAGCTGATGACTACGACCGAGGTCGACAACTGGCCCGGCGATGTCGAGGGCCTGCAGGGCCCCGAACTGATGGAGCGCATGCAGAAGCATGCCGAGCGCTTCGATACGGAAATCGTTTTCGATCATATCCACAGCGCAGATCTCTCTAGCCGACCGTTTCGGCTGATTGGCGACAGCGGCGAATACAGCTGCGATGCGCTCATCATCGCGACCGGCGCAACAGCCAAGTACCTTGGTTTGCCGTCGGAAGAGGACTACAAGGGACGCGGCGTGTCCGCATGCGCGACCTGCGACGGCTTCTTCTTCCGGGAACAGAACGTGGCGGTGATCGGCGGTGGCAATACGGCCGTCGAGGAAGCGTTGTACCTGTCCAACATCGCCAGCAAGGTCACGCTGGTGCACCGGCGCGACAAGCTGCGCGCGGAAAAAATCATGCAGGACAAGCTGTTTGAGAAGGAACGCGCCGGTAAGATAGAGATCGTCTGGAACCACACCGTCGACGAGGTCATTGGTGACGATAGCGGCGTCACCGGCATGCGGCTGCGCAGCACCAAGGATGATTCCACGCGCGAGATTCCCGTCACCGGCTTCTTCGTCGCGATCGGTCACACACCAAACACCGACATCTTCGATGGACAACTGAAGATGGACAACGGTTATATCCACATCCACACCGGCCTCGAAGGCAATGTCACCGCGACCAGCGTGCCGGGCGTTTTTGCGGCGGGGGACGTTTCCGATCAGGTCTACCGCCAGGCTGTGACATCCGCGGGCTTCGGTTGCATGGCTGCGCTGGACGCCGAGAAGTATCTCGATCTTGGCGGCTTCACCGGCTGACAGCGAGCGCTTCAGCCAGCGACGGATTCGCCGCGACACAGACTGTCGCCACTACCCCTCGCAACGTCGCGTCGGGTGCTGCCTTACGGAATATCGTCACATGCCGCACGTCCGCTTCCATGACCGCATCGATGAAATGGGTGCTGCGGCATGGGATGCGCTGCGGCCGGACGACAATCCGTTCGTGTCGCATGCGTTCCTCGGCGGGCTGGAACGGCACGGCTGCATCCTGCACGAATATGGCTGGCAGGCGCATCATGTCGGGGTGTATGGCGACGACAGGCTGATCGCCGCGGCCCCGCTGTATCTGAAGGGCAATTCGCACGGCGAATATGTGTTTGACTGGGCCTGGGCCGATGCGTATACACGCCACGAGATCGCGTACTACCCAAAGCTGTTGTGCGCGGTTCCCTATTCGCCGGTTCCGGGACCACGCCTGCTGGTTGGACCGGATCAATACGCGGACATCCGGCGCGCGGCACTGATCGCCGCGATCGAGGCGGAGACGGAGAGGCTGGGTGTGTCTTCGGCGCACCTCAACTTTGCACTGGATGAGGATGCGCCGGCGGCGCAGGACGCCGGCTGGCTGCCACGCAGCGATTGGCAATACCACTGGCACAATCGCGGTTGGGGAGATTTCGATGCATTCCTGGCCGCGCTCAGCCACCGCAAGCGCAAGAACATCCGTGCAGAGCGCAATACCGTCGCCCGTGCGGGTGTGGAATGCCGCATGCAGGCAGGCAGTGACCTCGATGCGGCCGAATGGGCGCAGATCCACGCACTGTATGAGCATACGTTCGACGAGAAAGGTAACCATGCCGCGTTGACAGCATCGTTTTTCGCACATCTTGGCGCGTGTCTCGGCAAGCAGGTACAGGTCGCCATCGCCCGCTATCCGGGTGATGACACGATTCTCGCGATGGCATTGTTTCTGCGTAGTGCCGATACGCTCTACGGCCGCTACTGGGGCGCCTGGCAGCACATTCCGGACCTGCATTTCGAGCTGTGCTACTACCAGGGCATCGATTATTGCGTGCGCGAAGGCCTCGCGCATTTTGAACCAGGCGCCCAGGGTCAGCACAAGATCGCGCGCGGGTTCACGCCAACGCGCACACGTTCGTACCACTTCATTGTCGATTCCCGGTTCCGTGGTGCGATTGCCAACGCGCTTGAGCAGGAGGCTCTGCAGATGAGCGATTACGGCGAGCAGCTACGCGCACATTCGCCATATGCAGGTGACCGCTGACGTGCATCTGACCGTGCTCGATCCCGCACAGCCCACGCGCTTTCCGCCCGTGACCTCAGCGCTTCATAGTCCCGATGGTCTGCTCGCGGCCGGCGGTGATTTGTCACCGCAGCGCCTGCTCGCGGCGTACGCGCACGGCATCTTTCCCTGGTATTCGCAAGGCGAACCGATCCTGTGGTGGTCGCCGGACCCGCGTACGGTGTTCGAAACCAACGCGATCCATGTATCGCGGCGATTTGCGCGCTGGCTGCGTGGCTGCGACTGGTCGATGGGTGCCGATCAGGCGTTCACCGAGGTGATGCAGGCTTGCGGCGAGCCCCGGCGAGGTCAGCCAACAACGTGGATCACGCCGGAAATGATCGAGGCGTACTCGTGCCTGCACACGCTGGGCCACGCCCATTCGGTGGAAGTCCGCGATTCCGACGGTTACCTAGTCGGTGGCTTGTATGGCATTGCGCTGGGTCGCATGTTTTTCGGCGAATCGATGTTCAGCCGGCGCGACAACGCATCCAAGCTCGCACTGATCGCCCTCGCATACGTTCTCGATCGCTGGGACATGCCGTTGATCGACGCGCAAATCGCGTCGCCGCATCTGAGCAGCCTTGGTGCTTTCGCGATGCCGCGCTCGGAGTTCGTTGCGCACGTTGCCGCGTTGATCACGCTGTCGTCACCAGCGCAAGACTGGTCGGAAGTGTTCGGCGCATTGTGTCCGGAGAAACTGCTCGCGAACGGTCCGCAAAGTGTGTAGCGCGCTGGCCGGACTCAGGATTTGCAAGCATACCCGCGGCCTTCGCTGACTCTTGGCCACGGCTTTCGTGGCTCCTGTTGAACAGTGGCCGAAGGGGCCTCACTTTCCGTTAGCGCGCCAACGTGTCAAAATTGCGTGTTTTCCGCGTCAAGCGACGCGGGATTCCACTTGTCACCATTGCACCCAGGGAACGAATGTCCAAAGACGACGTCATCGAGATGGAGGGTACGATTCTTGAAACCCTTCCCAACACCATGTTCCGCGTGAAGCTTGAGAACGGCCACGTGGTCACCGCGCACATCTCCGGGCGCATGCGCAAGCATTACATCCGTATCCTGACCGGCGACAAGGTCAAGTGCGAGCTGACGCCCTACGACCTCACGAAGGGCCGCATCACCTACCGCATGAAGTAAAGCCAGAATAGCGTCATCCCGTGCAGGCTATGGATGGCCGACGACACGAGGTCCAGATTCTGCAGCGCATTCATCGTAGGAGAGGCCTCCACGCCCGTTGCTCTCGCACCAGAGTGCCGAAAAGCATCGCGGCTGAAGCCGCTTCCTACGGGACAACGTCAGACCTTCCAGTCGTTCGGTTTGCGCATTACTACTGCCGCGAAGCGCGCTCAATCATCATCCCAACGCGATGAAACTGGGCGCGACACATCGCGCGACAGGGCCGGCGTGATCGCATCCAGTGCATTCCACACCGCCAGGGCATCTCGTGTCGCGGCGACGTCGTGCACGCGCACGATCCTCGCGCCGCGTTGCACGGCAAGCACGGCGGCGACGGCAGAGCCGGTCACGCGCTGATCGGCTCGGCCGTGACCGGTCAGGGTTCCAATCATGGATTTGCGCGACAGGCCAACCATGACCGGCGACAGCTCGACGAACCGGCCGAGATCGCGCAGCAGCGTCAGATTGTGTTGCAAATTCTTGCCAAACCCGAAGCCCGGATCGACAAGAATATTGCGGCGCTCGATGCCGGCCATCTCGCACGCAAAAGTGCGTTCAGCAAGGAACCGATGGATCTCGCCAACCACGTCCTCGTAGTTCGGCGCTTCCTGCATGCTTCGCGGCTCGCCCTGCATGTGCATGAGACAAACCGGAACACCGAGGGACGCAGCCGCTTCTGCCGCTCCCTCGTGGCGCAACGCATACACATCGTTGATGAGGCCCGCGCCCGCAGCGACTGCGGCGCGCATGACCTCGGGTTTCGAGGTGTCGACCGAGATCGGCACTGCCACATGCCTGGCTAGCCCCTCGATGACCGGGACGATGCGAGCGAGTTCCTCAACCACATCAACCGCTTCCGCTCCCGGCCGCGTGGACTCACCACCAACGTCGAGCAGATCCGCACCCTCGGACACCAGCCGCACGCCGCGCTCGATCGCGGTCTGCGTATCCAGGCTCACACCTCCGTCGGAAAACGAGTCCGGCGTGACGTTGACGACACCGCAGATGCGCGGCTGATCGAGGATCAGCGCGCGACCATTGCAGTCCAGGCGCGTTGCGATCACGGCGCCACGGGTTGCTCGAAGTCGTTTGCGAAGATCCGGTCCAGCAGCAGCGGCGTCGCCACTACCACGCTGTCATTGCCCGCCTCGCCATCGATCTGATCGGCGCTGACCACGAACGTTGCAACCAGCGGATCGGGAGGCGTCGCAGTCAAGGTGCCTTCCAGCACAAACGTCGCAGTCGTGGACGCCGCCAGGTCAACGGACAACCGGCAAATCGGGTCTGCGCCGAAGGAGTTACATTGCCAGTTTTCGCCGGAGGCAAGTCCAATCGGCGCCACCCCCGGAATGGTCGCCGTCACCGTGATCCCGGAAGCCGGGTCGGGGCCGCTGCTGGACACCTCGATCGAATACGAAATAGGTGCGCCAGGCTCAGCCAACACGCGGTCTGCGACTGCAGTTACGCCAACATCCGCGACGGCTGCGTCAGCGTCGGTGCAGTTGTAGCAGACCAGCGCAAAATCCTGATCGGTGTCGTCGCCGGCGTTCGGTAACCCATCGGAATTGATGTCGGTCGCTGCGACTTCGACATGAATGGAACCACCGTGCTGGGCTGGCTGCAGGAAGACCGCCTCGGTATTGTTCTTTGCATCGGCGCTACCACCGGTCTCCGACCAGCCGTCCGTGCCGAGGACGTTTCCAAGCCAGGTCTGGCTGCCGGCCGTCACACGAAGATCCAGGTTGTTGTTCCATGCCGGTGTCGAACCACCGAGGCCGTGGCCCGGCGCGTCGGTCCAGGCCAGCATCAGGCGCATGGGCTGGGCGGGATCGGCAGCGTGCCAATCTTGCGTCCAGTTCTCGCCGGTATTGTCGAAAATCACGGTCTGATCGATATAGGCGACTGCATAGGCCGGTGCCAGCACTGGATCGATCCGCATGCGACCCCAGCCCTGCTTGCTGTCGAACAGATGCTGAAGAATGCCGCCATCGGCATCGTGGTTACCGGTGAGGTCCTTGGCGACTGCGGTGAAAGAGGCCTTGATCAGCGCCGGGCTCGGATCATCGCCAGTGAGGTTGCGGTAATACTCGAAGAACAGGCCAGCGGCACCAGCCACGTGCGGCGAGGCCATGCTCGTCCCACACATCAGTCCGTAGCCGGTCGCACTGACCGCGGAGTCGACGCTGCAGCCGGGCGCGACCATCGCAGGAATGCTGCGGCCGTCCAGGGCCGGACCATGCGCCGTATTGGATGAAAGGTCGTCGATTGCAGCGTACTGCATGGTCGCTGAGGACTGCATTTTCGTCGAGCCGATCGTGAATATGTTCTTGGCTTCATCCGGCGAGCCCTGGCTCTGGTATCCGCCGTTGCCATTCATGAAAGACAATACATACAGCAGCGGCTGGTCGCCGATGGCAGCGGAATCTGCATCACGAGCGCCGACATCGACCTGACGGGTATCGTCATCGTAACCGCGCGGTGATCCGGCCGGACCCCAGCTGTTGCCCGACAGCACGGCATCGTTGCGCACCGACTCGGTCATCAATTTGAGCATGCCGCCAGGCTGGGTGAAGGTCGGCGAATAGAGTTGTTCGATGAGATTGGCACCCGGCGCCATGCCGAGTCCGCGCAGGAAACCATTGGACGTCTGCGTGCCGGAAGTACCGTCACCGGCCATGATGGCGGCGGTATGCGTTCCGTGCGAGTCCGTGGCGCTGCCACCACAGGTCGGGCCGGAGCATGGCAGCATGCGATTGACCAGATCCGGATGCATGTCATAGATGCCGCCATCGACGTTGGCCATGGTCACGCCATCGCCATCGATGCCAATCCCATCGAGGTACGCGCGATAGCCCGGAAACGCGAGGTCGTCGCTGCCGTAGTTGCCGGCGTTGATCTGGTCGCTCATCTCGCCACGCAGGCCACCATCGGTCGGTACCGGCTGGATACTGTAGACGCCGGGAACCTGGGCGAGTTGCGCGAGCCGATCACCGGCCACCTCGAGTTCGACAGAGGAGAAGCTGCGATCGATGTCGCGTTGCGCAAGGATGTTCGCAGCGATGCCGCGTGTTGTCTGCGCAAGATCCATACCGCGATGCACCGTGGCGCGCACCGTTGTCCTGGCCGAGGTCAGTGACCGCCAGCGCGGCAGCACGCGGTATGCGGGCAGGAAATTCCCGGTCCAGCGCACCTGCTGCTGGGTCGCGGCCCTATCCAGCGCACCCGGTTTGCCCCACACGACATAGGTGAACGGGTGGATGTATTGCACCGGTTCAAGTTCGACCTCGCGGAGCGCATCAAGCCACTTCTGGCGCACCGGGCCGGTGAACTGCACGAGACGCCAGTCCGCGATATCGCCACTCGCTGCGGTGTTCCAGCGGGATGGTGCATGGTCACCTGATGACAGCGGATCAAAGCGCGCACCACCAAGGTCGAGCGTGAATGGCTCGTCCACCTCGCTGAACTGCAATCCCGACGTATGCAGTCTCCCGAGCGCGGCAGAGTCGACCGTCAGCCACTGCATCTGGCCGTAATCCTCGCTGACGGTTTCAGCACCGATCGCGGCCGCGAGTTCAGTGTGTGTAGCGGCAACGCGAACCCGCGTCGGAGATTCCGCTGCATGCACATTTGGCGGGCCCGCCAGTGCTGCGATCAATACAAGCAGCATCGGAAAACCGATGCAGGATACTGGAGTCTTCATTGAGGTTCCCCGCAACAAGCATGGAAAATCGTCGCGTCACCTGCCCGATACCGCATCGATCACGGCTGCCTGAAAAGCAGACAAAACGCACGAGATGCGCACGATACAGGATGTCGCTGGCGCACTCCAAACTGCCTGGCCGTTGATGCTCTTCCCGGTGTCCATAGGGCTTTGCAGCAATTACATGATTCTTGAGGTTCGCTTGCTGACAGGCGCACATTGGCGGGTACTCGCGGCGACGCGTTGGTCGCCGCCGCGGGTGTGCCAGGCATCCAGCCCTTAACTGGTGGCCGCGCATCGCCGATGAAACGCGTCACGGGCGACGCGCGATGACTGTCACGCTATTCTGCGCGACTACATCCGCCGAATACCGTCGCGAGGCCAGCCATGTTGCGTTCGACCGCCCTGTTGTCTTTCTCGATCGGCTGCGTCCTTGCAGTCGCGCTTTCCGCGTGTCACTCCAATGCCACGTTGCGCAGCAACCACAGCGTCGCCGATGCGACACAAACCGCAGCAGACACCAAGGCTGCAGACGTGAGGTTTGCGGATCTCTCGCAACGCTGGCTGGCCGGCGCAATGCGGCTGTCGCCGGTCAACGCAACCTTGATCGGTGATCACAGCCACGATGCCGAACTCGACGACATGTCGTCGAACGGTCGCGCGCAACGGCTCGCCTTCTCGAAGGGAATTCTTGCTGAACTGGATCGCATCGACGGCGCTAGGCTGTCACGCGCCAATCAGGTCGACGCGGCCATGCTGCGCAACCAGTTGCGCTACGACATATGGGACAGTGAAACCCTGCAGAGCTGGGCATGGGATCCTCAGGTGTATACGCAACTTGCCGGCAGCGCCTTGTACAGCCTGATGGCGCGCGAATTCGCGCCACTTCCCGACCGTTTGCGCTCGGCGACCGCGCGCATGGAGAAGCTGCCGCTGCTGTTTGCGCAGGGACGCGAGAACCTTGAGCCGGCGCGTGTTCCGAAGATCCACGCGGAAACAGTCGCCAAGCAGAATCGTGGCGTGCTCGCTCTGGTGGACAACCTGATCGTGCCACACGAGAACGAGTTGCCGGATGCCGATCGTGCACGCCTGCAGCAAGCCATCGCCGGCTTGCGCACGGCGGTTGCTGAACAGCAGACCTGGCTCGATCACACGTTGGTACCCAATGCAAACGGCAATTTCCGGATTGGCGCGGAGCTTTACGACGCCAAGCTCGCGTTCGCGCTCAATTCACCGCTCAGCCGCGAAGACATCCGCGACCGCGCGCAGCGTGCGCTGACGAGCACGCGCGCACAAATGTATGACATTTCCCGGGAGGTGCTGAACGGCAGGCTGGGCGATGCGAAGCTGCCGCTGCACCCGGATGCGAACCAGCAACAGGCCGCGATCCAGGCGGCGCTGGCGAAGGCGAGTGCCGATCACCCGGCTCGGGACCAGATCGTCGCCACGGCCGAGCGAGCGCTCGCGAATGCCAGCGCCTTCGTACGCGAAAATGATCTGGTGACCATGCCGACTACGCCGGTGGAGATCATCGTCATGCCCGAGTTCCAGCGCGGCGTGGCACTGGCCTATTGCGATCCGCCCGGGCCGCTCGACAAGAACCTGCCCACATTCTTTGCGGTATCGCCGATACCCGACGACTGGACCCAGCCGCAGGTCGATTCCCACCTGCGCGAATACAACACCCGATCCATCAATGAACTCACCGTGCACGAGGCAATGCCGGGCCACTACCTGCAGCTTGCTCATGCCAACGCCTATCCTTCAGTGCTGCGTGCAGTACTTTATTCCGGGCCGTTCGTGGAAGGCTGGGCGGTATATGCGGAAAAGATGATGGCCGACCAGGGTTATTACGGCGGCGATCCGCTCTACAAGCTGGTTCATCTCAAATGGGATCTACGCGTGATCGGCAATGCGCTGATCGACCAGGCCATCCAGGTCGATGGCATGACACGCGACGAGGCCATGCACCTGATGATCCACGACACGTTCCAGGAAGAACGCGAAGCAGCCGGCAAGTGGGTACGCGCGCAACTGACCTCGGCGCAATTGCCGACCTATTTCGTCGGTATGCAGGAGCACTTGGACCTGCGCCGTGCTGCAGAAGATCGCGCAGGCGACGCATTCAACCTCAAGGCCTACAACGACGAGGTGCTCTCCTACGGCTCTCCGCCGGTGCGCTATGTGCGCGAGCTCATGTTCAACGAGCCAATCGACTGATACGCCTGAGCGTCCAGAAAAGCAGGGAATTCCGTTACGCCGCGATTACGTCGCGCTGCGGTCTACTGTCCGTAGCCGGATCGATAACGCACACACGAGCGCGAGCGATCAGGGCATCCCTGTTTCCGAGGAGATCCAACCATGGCAATTTTGAGAATGCGGCTGACCGCCAACGACGATGACGCAACCGCGCTGATCAATCAGATCCAGTCGCTGCAAGGCGTGGAATCGGCAGAGGAAGTGAGTTACCTCATGCCCCACATGGACGATCCGGATTCCAGCTCCGCGGGCTTGTCCGACGATAGTGGACCGGGCACGCATCTGCTCAAGGTCATTGCCGGCAACGACAACGTGATCCAGCGCGCGCTCGAACTTGCGGAAGCCGCCGCGCACGACATGGGTGCGGCGCTGGAGGTGGTCAGCAACGAGGAGCGCTGGAACCTCCCGCATTGATGAAAAAGGGCTGCCGATCGGCAGCCCTTTTTTCTGGTGGTCCGGATCACGTACGGTTGCATACGTGCTGCCGCCCTTTACGTGCGCAGGACGCTTGTCACTTCTGCCCACGCTTGCTCTGGTTCCCGCGACCGTGCATCCCGGCGACGCCAAGATTGGAATCGGGCGAATAGCCCGGCATCTGTGTGTCGTGCTCCGCGATCTCGTCACTACCGCCACCGCCACCGGTATGGGCGTTGGCGGCCGGCCATGTCGGCCCTTGACGATCGCGCGCCTGCTTGGCTTTCAGGAGCTCGCGCATTTGCGCCGCCGATTCTTCCGGGGTCAGACGCCCGGTCTCGTTTCGCGCAGGCTGCTTGACTGCGCCTAATACCGTCCGTTTCAGTGAAGCGGGGTTCCTGTCGGGGGATTCACGTTGTTGCACCGGTGGTATGCGCCGACTCGCATCGGTTGCCGCGCTCTCGGTTGCGAATGTCTTGGGCAACTTTTCCGAGCGCTTCGCTTTCGGGTGCTTTTCCGGTGGTGGGGCAAGCCCGCGCCGCTGATCGAGTGCATTTTTCCCGCGCGTGGAGATAGCCGGTGACTTGTCCGCCTTCAGTGTCTGCATGGTCGTCTTCGGGGTGCTCTTCTTTGCCGAGTTTGCGGTCGATTTCTTGGTGGGCTTTACCGCCGCCTTCGCCGGGCTCTTGCTGGCGCTTCCCTTTCGCGTGGAGGACTGTTTCGCTGCCGGCTTCTTCGCAACGGATTTCTTCTCAGCGGATTTATCGGAGGCCGTCTTCTTGGCTGGCGACTTGCGCGCCGATGACTTCGTGGTTGCCGATTTCTTCGTCGAAGACTTCTTCGTTATGGCCTTTTTCGCTACTGACTTCTTTGGTGCAGATTTCGATGCAGTCTTTT